>Ga0247812_10000637_pt1 | contig 20991 bp, 25 predicted proteins | sample UWRJL149409B1_FD_178011 | JGI IMG/M metagenome (GOLD analysis project Ga0247812, IMG submission 178011) | Plant litter microbial communities from Arlington Agricultural Research Station in Wisconsin, United States - UWRJ-L149-409B-1 | ecosystem: Environmental > Terrestrial > Plant litter >...
CAACACCACATCTGAAGCTTTGGGCCGCGGTACCGCACTTGTAGGTGCCACACTAATATCGCTGTCTTCGTCTTTACTGTTTATGGTATTCATATTTCTATACACTTTCTTCCTGTTAATGCACCGCAGCCTGCTACTGCGTTTTATACTCGCCTTGTTTCATGATAACCATAGTGTTGTAGTGCGCGAGGTGGTAGACAGGATACAATACATCATTCGTAAATACATACTGGGGCTATTGCTGCAAATGGCAATTGTAGCTATATTAAGCTGTATTGCCTTTACCATATTGGGCATAAAATATGCCTTTTTACTGGGCATACTCACTGGCATACTTAACGTTATACCTTACGTAGGCATTTTTATATCGCTAATGCTATCGGTTCTGGTAACCTTTGCCACTGCCGATGCCAGCCAGGTACTCTTTGTTGTTATCGCCTTAATAGTGATTCACCTTGTAGACAGCAATTACATCATGCCAAAAATAGTAGGTTCTAAAGTGAAGCTTAATACGCTTACTGCCGTGTTAGGACTTGTGGTGGGCGAAATGATATGGGGTATTACGGGTATGTTTCTCGCCATTCCTGTTATTGCTATTGCTAAAGTAATCTTTGACCGTGTAGAAGGCCTCAAGCCGTGGGGAATGGTACTGGGTGAAGACGACCTTGCCGAAACACAGCGTAACATCCCTGCCGATGAGGAGTTACCGCCGCTGGAGGAATAGCTTCTTCCATTTCGACGAAAGAGAAATCTCAAAAATTAAATAAAAGATTTCTCAACTGCGCTTCGCTACCTTCGAAATGGAACAGCTGCCACTAAAAACACAAAATGATAGTACCAAATAATACTATCGCACCATAAAAAATCGCCCGAAACAACTCCCGGGCGATCTTACTTTTAGCATCAAACTTAAATTACTTTACGGCTTTAAGCTTCGATTTATAGTTCTTTTTCAGCTTATCCATTTTAGGGGCAATAACCATACGGCAATAAGGCTGGTCTCCATTTAGGGCAAAATAATCCTGGTGGTAATCTTCGGCAGGATAAAACTTACCGGCAGAAGATATTTTGGTCACGATCTTTTTACCCTCAAAAATATTTTGGTCCGTAAGCAGTTTAATAAAATTCTCTGCCGATGCTTTTTGTGCAGGAGTGTTATAAAATATCTCGCTGCGGTATTGCGTTCCCTCATCATTACCCTGCCTGTTTAGGGTTGTAGGGTCGTGTGTGGCAAAAAATATCTCTAACAAATCTTCATAAGCCACCTCCTTAGGGTTGTAGGTAATTTCTATAGCTTCGGCATGGCCTGTTGCGCCAGATGATACCTGCCTGTAAGTTGGGTTTGCAACGGTACCGCCTATGTAACCCGACACTACTTTTTCTACCCCTTTAAGATCGGTAAAAAAAGCTTCGGTACACCAAAAACACCCACCGGCAAATATGGCAGTCTCTGTTTTAGCATTGTCCTTTTTTGTATCTCCTTTTTTTACTTCATCAGTAACTTTTGCCAGTGCTTTAGGATTTGCATCTGGTGCACCCTGGCATGATATAGCAAACATTGCCAGTATAACGGCGGCTATTTTTTTCATATAATTTAAAATTAATTTGTTGTGGTTTGCCCGCTACGGGTTGTTAACTAAACTTTACAACTATACATACGAAATATTGTGCCAAAAAAGATTTATTATGTTTTAAAATGTTTGTTTCTTTGTGCAAAACCGCACTGATGATAGAAGCTAAGAATATACATAAATATTATGACGACCTGCATGTACTAAAAGGGGTAGATCTTTTTATTCCTAAGGGCGAAATAGTATCTATTGTAGGTGCATCAGGCGCAGGTAAAACTACCCTGTTACAAATACTGGGCACGCTTGATAAAGCCGACCCACAGACAGACACCTCCCTTAGCATAGACGGGCAGGATGTACTGCACATAAAAGATAAAGCGCTTTCAAACTTTCGTAATCTTAAGCTGGGGTTTATTTTTCAGTTTCACCAGTTAATGCCAGAATTTACAGCACTCGAAAATGTGTGTATCCCTGCTTATATTGCCAATAAACCAAAAGCTGAAACCGAAAAAGAGGCGAAAAGGCTTTTAGACTACTTAGGATTATCGCACCGCATAAACCATAAACCTGGAGAACTCTCCGGTGGTGAGCAACAACGCGTATCGGTAGCGCGCTCGCTTATAAATAATCCGGCTGTAATTTTTGCCGATGAACCTTCGGGCAACCTGGATACAGCTTCGGCAGAAAACCTGCATAATTTATTTTTTAAACTGCGCGACGAGATGGGGCAAACCTTTGTTATTGTTACCCACAATACAGAACTTGCCGATATGGCCGACCGTAAGCTGGTTATGAGCGACGGGCATATACTACCGTAATGATACTTATAGCGGCATACTGGCTTTTTTTATTTTTCCTGGCACTGCCCATAGGGGTAGCTACCATCCATTTGCTAAAAATAAATTCTCAAAATACTATTATAACCTTGCTTTTAGGGTTAGTATCTTTAACATGTTGCTTTACAATAACAGCATTTTTTTTTCCGCTTAATGGTGCAAGCCTACTGTTTTGGACCGCCTTAGGTATATTGTCCGGTATTTATTACAGGACTCAAGTAGGGCAATTACTTTCAGGCTTTAGCGAAAACCTAAAACAGCTTCCCTCCCATTTAAAAGTAGTTGTGGGGATACTCACTTTTGGTGCGTTACTTAAAAGTGCCCAATATCCTTTTATAACAGATAACGAAAGCTACTATATCCAAACTATAAAATGGCTTAACCAGTACGGCTTTGTAAAAGGGCTGGCTAACCTGCACTTGTTTTTTGCCCAAAGTTCGGCGTGGCATGTACTGCAGGCCGCGACTAATTTTAGCTTTATGACTAATAAGATAAATGACATTAACGGATTTGTCTTTATACTTTGCACCCTGTATTGCATTACCGAAGGCCATAAGTACAGTACCCCAAAAAAAATGTATTGGTTAAGTTTTATGCCATTGGCAGCTATATTTTCATTCCTTTTTTTAGATGTGCCCTCGCCCGATTTGCCATTACTTGTAATTACTCCCGTTATCCTGCATCTTTACATTCAGTATAATAAGACTAATAGTAATTTTAAGATCGCGCTCTTACTGTTTATATTCCTGGTTTCTATAAAACTTACCATACTCCCGTTAGGAATATTATTTTTACCCGGGTTAATTATAAAACAAAATTTAAAGTTTGCTATTTTTGCCGGTGTACCCATTGCCCTGCTTTGGATAGTTAAAAACATTGTAATAAGTGGTTATCCATTATATCCTATAGGCCTTTTTAAAACCGGCTATGACTGGGCAGTACCTGATAATGCTTATAACTGGATAGTAAACATAACTGCAGACTATGGGTACAAACGTACCGCCGGGTTATTGCCAAAAGACACTACAACAGCCACAAAACTATTGTACTGGCTGCAACAGGACAAGCTGGCTGGTATTATAAATAAACTCACTCTTGCGTTGCTTTTCATTATGCCTTTAAGCATGTTAAAAGACAAAAAACACAAAATGGTTTATGCAGCCCTTCTTATAAATTTTTTAGTAATATTGCTTACATCACCCCAGTTCAGGTATTTTTTATACATAACATTTGCAGGATTTTTGTTTGTCGCGGCAGCACTCTTTAACTATTTAAAAGCTGATATTGTAGTGTATAAAATCGTTATGTTTTTGGGTTCTGTAATCGTTTTTATTACATTTTTAAATTTTGGTTTAGATAAACTTACTACAAACAGGCAACACCTGGCACATGGTAAAATAAGTGTGCAGCAGCTGTACCTGCCCAGTGGAATTACTAAATATCCAGACATGAAATTTATAAAAGTAAAGCTGGATAACCTTAATTATTACTCTCCTGAATATAACTTCTTTACATACGGAACTGCAAATGGCCCTTTACCCTGCGTAAACTCGCAACAGATAGAATTTTTGCAGAAAAACCTTGGTATCATTCCGCAACAAAGAACAAACGATATTAAGGATGGGTTTTATTCTGCCAAAACACCTGAAAAATAATTTACCACATTTTTGTACCTTTGCAGCATGCAAGAGGCAATGGATGTTTTAGAATTAAAATCGTTCCTGGACGATAAGGTACTGCAATACAACAACCCGGATTTTATAGAGTCGGACCCGGTACAGATTCCGCATCTTTTTACACTAAAAGAAGACCGTGAGATTGCCGGTTTTCTTGCTGCTACCATTGCATGGGGCAACCGCAAAATGATTATTAATAATGCTAAAAAAATGGTGGCACTTATGGGCAGTAGCCCGTACGATTTTGTTATGAACCATAACAAAAATCAGCTTGAGCCACTGGCAACCTTTGTGCATCGCACCTTTAACGGCGGCGATTTTACAACTTTTATTACTGCACTCAAGCATATCTATACCCATCATGGCGGACTGGAAGGTGTATTTACAAGTCATCAAAATACTGATAGCCTGCAACCTGCGATTAATCAATTTAAAAAGGTTTTCTTTGAAGTGGAACATCAAAACCGCACGCAAAAACATGTAAGCGATCCATTGGCAGGATCGGCAGCTAAAAGGATAAATATGTATTTACGATGGATGATACGTAATGACAATGCCGGCGTAGACCTTGGCCTGTGGAAGGATATCTCCCCTGCATTATTGTCGTGTCCGCTTGATGTGCATAGCGGTAACGTTGCAAGAAAACTTGGCCTGCTTACGCGAAAGCAGAATGATGCCAAAGCCTTAGCCGAACTTGATGTAGCGCTGCGATCTCTTGATAAAGCAGACCCTGTAAAGTATGATTTTGCTTTGTTTGGGTTGGGTGTATTTGAAGGGTTTTAATTTAATTTGTTTTGCCTATTTTTGAAACAAATCAAACCACTATGAAATCTATTAAATTTTTGCTCATTGCTTTTACGGTTTTTTTGTTCAGCAATACTATTTTTGCACAACAGCAAAAAACAATACAAACAGCTACAATCAAGACCGCCATTTACTGCGACCACTGTAAAAACTGCGAAAGCTGTGGCGACAAATTTAACCGTACTTTACTAAAAGAAAAAGGAGTGCAAATGGTGGTGCTTGATGAAAAAGCAATGACCATTAAAGTAACTTACAATTCTAAAAAAACAGATTTGCAAAAAATAAAACAAGCCATTAGCAAACTGGGCTATGACGCTGACGACCTTAAAGCAGAAGAAGTTGCCTATACCGGCCTTGACGATTGCTGTAAAAAATAATTATTATTTGCAGCATCTTGCAGTATTGCAAAAGATAGTTGGAGGGTAATTAAGTCTGTATGAATATTTATTATATTTGAATCAGATCCTTACATCTGACCTTTAATAATCTATGAAAAAAATACCTGTTACGATTTTAATAGCCGGAATTGTTATTACATTATTTATAGCTTGCAACTTTTTTGGATTATGTTTAATTAGCCAAACACGTGCCCTCTCTAATGAGCCTGCAATAAAAGTAAACAAGTGGTTACTATCAACAAACCTCATCGCCCCTAAAACGGGAGATTTTATAGTGTATAAATTTGGGTATGTAAGGCGTGTACACCGACTGATGGCAACAGAGGGCGATATTTTAGAAATTAAAAATGGGCGGGTTTATGTAAATAGTAATGACTTTGACAAAAACATTAGTGTGATGCATGCATACAGGCTTAATAAACAACAATTTACCCTTTTAAAACCCGAAGAAATGACTATCCCTACAGGCGGGGCTAAGCTTGCTGAATCTGACTACGTTGTTTTTATTCAGGATAAAATTGCCTCAAAACATAAGTTGAAAGAACATAAAGTAATTTTAAATGACAGGATACCTGATAAAAAAATAGTGCGTGTATTCGGAAAAAATTGGGACGAGAATAATTTTGGGCCACTTGTTATCCCTAAAAATAAAGTATTTGTAATGGGCGACAACCGTGACAATTCTGAAGATTCCCGCTATTTAGGCTTTATAGATACCAATAATATTGTGGGCTTGGTAATTAACTAAAGCCTTTGTATTGAACCTGAAAAATAAACCTTGCCATACTACACCAATAACCAACATATACCATGAAAACAATTATTACTTCGTTAATAGCCTTATTCGCAATTTTCTCTATGCATTCTCAGGAAATACTGCCCCTTTATAAAACGGTACCTAACAGTAAGCCATCGGCAAATAAGGAAAAAACCGTTAACAACATGATTCGCAGGGTAACCGTACCCACGCTTACCATTTATAAACCTGCAAAGCCTAATGTTCAGCGCAGTGCTGTTATTATTTGTCCCGGTGGCGGCTACAGTGTACTGGCTTCCGGCCATGAGGGTATTAATGTTGCTAAAGCATTAAACAACATTGGCGTTACAGCCTTTGTTTTAAAATACCGTTTGCCAAACGATTCTATAATGAAGGATAAAAGCATAGGCCCGTTACAGGATGTGCAGCGTGCTTTCCAGATAGTGCGGGAACGTGCAGCAGAATGGAACCTTGATACTGCTAAAATTGGCGTTATGGGTTTTTCGGCAGGTGGTCACCTGGCAGCTTCAGCATCTACACAATACGGCAGGGAGGTTATAGAGAATCCAAAACATACATCTTTTAAACCCGATTTTTCTATCCTTATTTATCCCGTAATAAGTTTTACAGACAACCTTACACACATGGGCAGCCGGGATAACCTGATAGGCAAAAATCCTGATGAAACTGCTGTAAAACAATATTCGAATGAGTTGCAGGTTAATACGCAAACACCGCCTGCATTTTTAGTGCATTCGGCCGATGATACTGTGGTTCCTGTGGGAAACAGCATTGCTTACTACGAAGCACTCACTAAAAACAAAGTATACAGTGAAATGCTTTTGTACCCACATGGCGGGCACGGCTATGGCATGAACAATAGCACAACACAGGATAAGTGGATGGATAACTTAAAGAACTGGATGATCGCGAATAAATTTTTATAGAAATCAGCATTCTTATTTTTTTTCCCGACATTAATTCTGCAAATTAATCAATGAATTTGTGAAAATCTGTGGAATTTGTGTCTGAAAAAATTAGTATTTTTGTATTACATGGCAATGATGTCTGCCCTAAACCGCCCGCAAATTTTATTTGTAGCTGATGACGTCTACTTTAATGGCTTACGCCACTGTAGATGTATTTAAATCAACCGGATATGACAAATCAAAATTTTAAATGGCACATTGCAAATCCCAAAAATGTTTTTATTTTAATAGCCAAATGGCTGCTGCTTTCTGTAGCTGTAGGGTTTGCTACAGGCTGCGCCTCGGCATTTTTCCTTACCACGCTAAATTGGATAACCAACTGGCGCGAAGCGCATTTATGGATTATTGCGCTGTTACCGGTGAGCGGATTGATAATAGGCTTAACCTATCATTACTGGGGTAGTAGCGTGGTAAAAGGCAATAATCTTTTGCTGGAAGAGCTGCATACCCCGAAACAAATTATCCCCTTTAAAATGGCACCATTGGTATTGTTTGGCACATTGGTTACCCATTTATTTGGAGGATCTGCAGGGCGCGAAGGAACTGCCGTACAAATGGGTGGTGCCATTGCCGACCAGTTTACACATTGGTTTAAACTTGATGACTTCGACAGGCAAATTATCATCATCATGGGGATAAGTGCCGGTTTTGCATCGGTATTTGGTACGCCTGCAGCTGGAGCCATTTTTGCGTTAGAGGTTATGGTTATTGGCAAACTAAAATATAATGCACTTCTCCCCGCCTTTATAACCGCCTATATTGCCGATTATTCCTGTACCGTATGGAAGGTTTCCCATACCCACTACTCCATTCCATCTGTCCCTGTAATGACTCCTGTAAACCTTTTGTATACCATTGGCGTGGCACTACTTTTTGGATTAGCAGCACTGTTATTTAGTAAACTGGTACACTTTTTTAGCAGCCTGTTTAAAAAGATACATTACCCGCCACTACGACCTTTTACAGGCGGTTTATGTTTAGCCATAGCGATATATTTTTTAGGCACCACAAAATATATAGGGCTCGGCATACCGGCAATAGTAGAATCGTTTACGGTAGCACAGCCACCTTATGCTTTCTTAGTAAAAATATTGCTGACAACTCTTACCCTTGGAGCAGGTTTTAAAGGAGGCGAGGTTACGCCCCTGTTCTTTGTGGGTGCTACGTTAGGGAGTGCCCTGTTTTTAATAGTTCCGTTACCTATGGCGATGTTGGCAGGAATGGGTTTTGTAGCGGTTTTTTCGGGTGCGACAAACACCCCTATTGCCTGTACGCTTATGGGCATAGAGCTCTTTGGTTTAGACTGCGGACTGTACATTGCCATTGCCTGCATTGTTGCTTACTTTGTTTCGGGTAACACAGGTATATACTCGTCGCAGGTTATTGGCGGGGCTAAAGGGTATGTTTATGGGAGGTTTTATAAATAGTAAACCGAATTCAGAATGGGACGGAAAATTTTGAAAATACTTTTAATAGCACTACTGTGCATTACCTTTATTATATGGATAATGGTTTTAGCATCCAGCCATAATATTCCTACCGAAACACATTTGTATCTTTCTGTGGTTGTTTTATTTTTAGTTTTTTTATTATTTATAACACGTATCTCCAAATCATAAAAAAAGACGCAGAATTGCTGCGCCTTTTTTGATATATTTTAGAGACGCATTCAATGCGTCTCTACTGTTTGGCAACCATTTCGGTAAAACTGCGTGCAGCATTCGAGAAATCTGACGGTACCAAAACAATAGTAGTTGTATTGTTGTCAATACCAATTTCTGATAGCATCTGCATACGGCGCAGTTCGAGGGCGATAGGGCTTTTTTCCATTTCGGCGGCACCCTGTGTTAATTTTATAGAGGCTTCGAGTTCTGCTTCGGCTTTTACAATACGGGCACGTTTCTCACGTATAGCTTCCGCTTCGCGGGCCATGGCACGCTGCATCGCTTCGGGTATCTCCACATCTTTCATCTCAACCATTTCTATTTTTATACCCCACGAATTGGTAGCAGCATCTACAATTTTTTGCAGCGTGGCGTTTATCTGCTCACGTCCGCGCAACACCTCATCCAGCGAATGCTGCCCTATAATGTTACGCAAAGCCGTAACAGAGAATTGGTACACCGCCTTGTTGTAATCGGCTACCTTAATAATAGCATCTTCGGGATTGGTGATTTTAAACCACATAACGGCATTTACCTTTATGGTAACGCTGTCTTTAGTTATGGTTTCCTGCTGCTCAAGGTCAACCGTCTTGGTACGGATATCTACCGTTTGCTGGCGTTCGAGGAAGGGGATGATCCAGTACAGCCCAGGCCCTTTTACATTGGTAAACCTGCCCAGGCGAAAAACAATAGCTCTTTGGTATTCCTGCGCAATACGGAAACCCGATAATAATATCAGGATAACGATCCCGATAATAGGTAATAGTGTCATCATTTCATTGTTTTGGTTACTGCTGCTGAGGTAAAAGTGATGCCTCAAAAAGCTGTACTAATTTACGACGACATACACCGTCGGCGAATGCCTTAAACCCATTATTTTTCAGGCAGATATACGATTTATAATTAGTGTAAACGTAGCCGTTTAACACCTAAATTTTGTCAGGTTTTAAACGGGAACCCTGCAAAGGCTGAAGCGTTTTCGTGGAAACTATGCTAAAGTTGCAGTACGTTTTTTTCAGAGTTATTAACTATTACGATATACTCATTAATTCAAAATACTGAATGTCTGATATCTTTATCATTTTACCACATTTATATTATCGATTTGATATTCAGCTTACTGTTTTTCCGGCTAAAGCTAAAGTATATAACAAGCCCTATAAGCAGCCATGCGGTAAAGTAGATCCAGTTCCATACGCTTAACTGCGCCATCATGTACAGGCAGCAAATAAGCCCTAACAGCGGTATAAGCGACAGGTTTTGACGGTATGCCCAAACCGATAGCAATACTAAAGATATAAGGAATATCCACATGGGTATTTTGTGTTTAAAGAGGCTGAAACCACTTTCGTATTTTAAAGAATCATCTATAGGCAATTCAGATACTAAGCGTTCATATTGGGCAGGGTCGCTTTCATATCTTGACAGTATACTTTCAAGATCCTGGTTGCCGGTTGCCACATCGCGCGCCAGTAATGAGTTGTAAACTTCGGTAGTTTGTTCTTTTGTAAGCGATGTTACTATATTGGTTGGGCTATTAATCTCTTTTGTATTGTAAACAAAGGCTTCCACGCCATCTTTATTGTAAATATAGGACAGCGCCAAGCCAACAATAAGCCCTATTGTCATTAAATATTTAGCGTTTACATAAGGGGTTTTAAACTTACCTCTTGGTATTCCCGGTTTGTTTTGCAGCACTAAAACCCCCGCACATACCAGTACAAAGGCAAACAGGGTACCTATACTGCAAAGATCGGTCACCATGGTAAGGTTAAGGAACAATGCCGGTACAGCCACTACAAAACCGGTAACTATGGTAGCGTAAGAGGGCGTTTTAAACTTAGGGTGTACTTTGCTAAAACGCTTAGGCAATAACCCGTCGCGGCTCATGCTCATCCATATACGGGGCTGTCCCATCTGGAAAACCAACAGCACACTTGCCATAGCTATAACGGCACTCACGGCTATAATGCCGCTCATCCATTTAAGGTTGAGCTTAGTAAATACAAATGCTAATGGGTCGCCCACGTTAAGTTCATTGTAGCTTACCATACCCGTAAGCACTAAGGCGATTATTACATAAAGAATGGTACATATTATTATCGCCCACATCATCCCTCTCGGCAGGTCGCGCTGCGGGTTCTTACATTCTTCAGCAGTGGTGGATATGGCATCAAAACCTATATAGGCAAAGAACACAGCCGATACCCCTTTAAGTACACCACTGGCACCATTAGGCGCGAACGGGTCCCAGTTGGCAGTATCTACATAAAATACGCCAACGGCAATAACCAGTAGTATTATGCAAAGCTTAACCACAACCATAAGGTTACTGGCATTGCGCGACTCTTTCATACCCCTGTATACCAAGCAGGTAATAATTACAATAATTAGAAGCGCAGGAAGGTCGGCTACAAAATGGAATGCCCCTAATGCTGGCGCTGTAGTCCACGCGGTGTATGCCGCCTGAAGCCCGGCATCAAGATTTTCGAAGGTTTTACCGCCCTGCATAAGTGCCATGGCATCGGTATAGCCATTAGAGGCCGTAAGGTAATCCATTTGTACCCACTGTGGAAGGTGTATGCCCCCGCTGTCGAGCAGGCCGGTAAAATAATCGCTCCAGGAGATTGCCACTGTTATATTGCCTATGGCATATTCCATAATAAGCGCCCACCCTATTATCCAGGCTACAAGTTCGCCAAAAGCTACATAGCTATACGTATATGCACTACCCGATACCGGTACCATACTGGCAAACTCGGCATAGGCAAAAGCGGCAAAACCACAGGCAATGGCCGTAAACAGAAAAAGGAAAATTACAGCAGGGCCACCATCGGCACTCGCCTTACCTATGGTACTAAAAATACCGGCCCCTATAATAGCGGCAATACCAAAGGCGGCAAGGTCCCTTACACCAAGGTGCCTGCCCAGGGAATCGTGCCCATCATTATTTTCTACCTGGTTTAAAATGTCCTGAACGTTTTTTTTCCTAAAAAGATCTTTTAATGCCATTATGGATTTTGGTTTTATGCGCAGCTAACAAATATAAAAAAAACAATACAGTTTTGCCTTATTCTTAAATAATTCTTAATTTACAACACATAGGTGTTTTCTATAAGTTGATAGAAATTTGTTATAATGTTTATACACTTTATAGATAGAACTATGTTAGTTTTGTAATCAGAAAAAACATTCATCACTAAAACACAACAATATGTCATTCGTAGGAAAAAAATTCCCAAACATTGCTGTAGACGCTATCTCTGAAATGGGCGATAACCTTAAAATCAACGTTTTTGAAGAGGCAGTAAATAACAATAAAAAAGTATTATTATTCTGGTACCCTAAAGATTTCACTTTTGTATGCCCTACAGAGCTTCACGCTTTCCAGGCTGCTTTAAGCGAATTTGAAAAAAGGAACACTACAGTTATAGGCGCATCTTGCGATACTAACGAAGTTCACTTTGCATGGTTAAACACTCCTAAAGATAAAGGTGGCATAGAAGGTGTAACGTACCCTATACTTGCAGATACTAACAGAAACTTAGCTAACATTCTTGATATTCTTGACATCCAGGCTTCCGGTTACAACGAAGATACAGAAACTGTAGTTCTTGAAGGAAGCAATGTTACCTACCGTGCTACTTACCTGATTGACGAAGAAGGTAAAGTGTTCCATGAAAGTGTAAACGATATGCCTCTTGGCCGTAACGTAAACGAATACCTAAGGCTGGTAGATGCTTACACGCACGTACAGGTTAAAGGCGAAGTTTGCCCGGCTAACTGGGAAGAAGGTAAAGATGCTATGACGGCAGACCGTAGCGGTGTTGCTTCTTACTTAGCTTCTAACTAATTAATTAAATTTTAAAAATACCATCATGTTACAGGAACTTGAAAAAGATAATTTGGCAGAGATCGTATCCGGTGCTCCGGTTGTTGTAGTACAGTACTCAGCAGGATGGTGCGGCAACTGCAGGATCATGAAGCCAAAGTTTAAAAAACTGGCCAGTGAGAATGACGGCATTACCTTTGTACTTGCCGATGCCGAAAATTTCCCTGAATCGCGCAAACTGGCTAAGGTAGATAACCTGCCCACCTTTGCAACATTTAAAAATGGCGTACTTGTAAACCAGGTACAAACAAATAAAGTAGAAGTTTTAACAGATCTTGTAAATGAAGTTACCAGTAATTAAGCACTTAACTCAATTTATTGAGGATAACGACCAGGACTACATAGTAGAAGCCCTGGAGGTGCTGGAGGCACTTACCGAAGTTCCGTCGCTTAAAGACGAAGAACTGGATGTTGTGGGAGAGCTTATCTCTAACATGTATGGTGCGCTCGAGGTAAACAAAATGATAAAAGACGGAATGGACAAAAAAGCCGCGTTAAATGCATTCATGATGCGCGTTCTTGGTGCCATAGATAAGAATTAGTTATTATCAAATTCAGATGAAGACGCTCTCAGTAATGAGGGCGTTTTTTGTTGATATCTTTTTATGCATGCTTAAAACCCGGGAAATAATAATTCGTACGTTTATACTTCACAACACACTTTAAATTATGACCCCTGACTATAAAGATATTATTACAAAGGCTTACATAGGTTTTAACGACAGGAATATTGGTGCTGTTTTAGCCCTGATGGATGCTAACGTAAAATGGCCTAAAGCATTCGAGGGCGGTTATGTTACCGGGCATGAAGCAGTAGGCGAATACTGGACAAGGCAATGGAGCGAAATAAACCCAAAGGTTGAGCCTGCATCAATTACAGAACGGGCAGATGGTAAAATTGAAGTTGAAGTGAACCAGCTTGTTAAAGACCTTGAAGGCACTGTTTTATTTGACGGAAAAGTAAACCACGTATATGGTTTTGAAAATGGCCTGATAACCGTTATGGATGTGGAGGAGGTTTAGGGAAGGGAGCAGGATTTCTATCGAACAATTGATATCTAGTTTGATGTTTTAAAGAATATATAATGAAGTATTTTGTAAAATATATAGAGGCGTTAAAAACGTTTCGCAGCTTGGCAAGATTGCAAACTTCATATTGTTTATTTCGAATAAAATAAAATTTATTACTATGATATAAACGTAAATTTTATAAAAAATTCGTAATCTTGCCAAACTTGTTAGGTACAGTTTTATTTTATCTCAAAACTTATTCCGTCAAATTTGTCGATAAGTTGTTGGATATTTATTGTCTGAATATCCAATTGCGAACAGATTGCTGGTATTTTTTTGAAAACTTTGTTGTCATTACTGACTTCTGTTTCTTCAGTTACAAGAAATATTTCTTCTTCTGGGTGATCTTTTTTAAGAGTAAGACATGTCAAAATTAATTTCATATCTGCCGAATTCATGAAATCATTTTTGACTGAGTCGTATTGTGTTTCTGTCAGTCTGTTTTTCTGAATTCCATTTACAAATTGGTTGTCAACCTGCCTGTAAAATTTAGCAGGTGCAGGCGGCAAAATGAACTCAGTATTTAATGGAAGCTTATGGGTTTTATTGAAAGTTTTGTCAGTTAAAAACACGAGTGAAGTCAAAACAATTCCTTTTGATGTATAAGCACACTCATCGATTATTTTGTCAATAACCAAAATTTCTCCATTCGCAATTTTTGATTTTATTGCGTCAAATAAAATTGTTTTTTTGTCAAATGGTAAGTAGTACCGAACCAACGACAATAAAGAGCTGGTATCAATTACTACTTTCATAGAGGAAACTGTCTATTTTATCGGGTTTTATATTTAGCCTTTTGCAAAATTCATATTCATTAATCACACCTTCGTAAAATGCGGTTTGAATTGTTGATATTAATAATGGCGATTTAATTGGTATTGGTGTTGAACCACCTAGATTAATTCCGTTCTGTTTATCTAATTCTCTTTTCTTTTTTAATTCTTCATTTTTAATTCTAAAATCCTCTTCAAAACCTGCTTTTACTTTGTTGTAATTTGCTGGGCTGATTTTATTAAGTAAGAGTAATTTCGTAAAAATTGCAATTCTACTTAAATGTGTTTTTTCGGATATTGATTGAATTAAGTCAATATTATAATCATTGTGGGTAGTTGAATTATCAATAGTTTCAATAATTTTCTCAAATTCGCCACTAAGAAAATAGAATGCAAAATTATTACACCAAGTTTCAATTCTTGATAATTTTTGATTAACGAAGTCTTGATAATCTATTTGGTCAATTTCTTCCTCATTCAGAAGATAATGTCCCAATTCGTGTGCAAGTGTAAATATTTCTCTTTTAAAAGAAATTTGTTGTCGTTTAAGTACAATTACATTTGGTTTAAGGAAAAAACCATCAATATTCGCTCTTTCTTTTTTATTCCAAGTCTCTACGAACTCAAATATTAAAATGTTTTTCTCTGCAAGTCTTTTTATAAGTTCGGTAAGAAAGTCTTTGTCCTTTGTTTTAAATTCAGGACTAATCAATTTTCTTACTTCTGTAGCTACATTTTTCGGGTTGCTGTTAAGTGTGAAAACAGGTAAAACTCTATCAAATTTTATGTCGGAAAGTTCAGCAATGGCCGATAAAGATATTTTGAACTCTTCAAAATGATTTACAATTTTTCTAGCACCCAAATTTAAATCGACATCAAATTTTGTTTTTCTAAAAAAAATGCTTGCATCTTTTGAAACGTCTGGCGATTTTGGGTCTAAATAATAATGGATACCCTTATTAAAAACCTTATCAATTCTTTTAAGGTACCCTAATTCAATAGTTGGACTTAATATCTGCTCTTTTGTTACGGGTTTAGTCAAACCTTCACTAATTAAAGGCAATAGTTCTTCAACTGACATTTTTAATAATGTCAGTAAATACTTTAGCCTTTCTATGTTTTGTTCAACTTTCAAGAATTTCTCTTTAATTTATTTGCAAATATACTCAAATTTTTAGTTGTTTGTCAATGGGCGATGGTTCGGAAAAATTGCACCAAACTTATATATACTTTGCTACTATATATATCTACCTTTTTGTAAATGTATATGTGCTATGCAATATATTGTATAAATCTACAATACTTATAAAAAAGAATACGATGATTTATGTTTGAGGTAATTGAGATTTATTTTGAGACGACAACAAATTGGGCAAATCAATTTATGAAGCATTTTAGAAAAAAATACTACACCGTCTTCCAATGGCCTTATTTGTTTCAAGTGGTATCGCCGGGAATCGAACCCGGGTCCAAACACGTATGTTAACCATTCTAAACACAATTAATTCAATTTAAAACCCTGATTTTTATTTGCTTCTAAAAAAATAGTTTTATATTTGCACCCGCATTCGGACCAACCTCTGGCGATAATCGTGTATATGTTGCTCTGATTTAAACAATTAAACATAAAAATCATGTCTGATTTAATTAAATTCGTACAAGACGAGTTTGTTACAAAAAAAGATTTTCCTGAGTTTGGCGCTGGTGATACACTAACGGTGTATTACGAGATCAAAGAGGGTGAAAAAACAAGGACCCAGTTCTTTAAAGGAGTTGTTATCCAGAAAAGAGGCGCCGGTATTACTCAAACTTTTACAATCCGTAAAATGAGTGGTGCTGTAGGTGTAGAGCGTATTTTCCCATTAAACATGCCTGCACTTCAAAAAATCGAACTTAACCAACGTGGTAAAGTTAGAAGAGCCCGTATTTACTACTTCAGAAATCTTACCGGTAAAAAAGCTAAGATCAAAGAAAAAAGAAGAAGATAATTTTTCGTTCAGATTATATAAAGATCCTTTCCGGCAACGGGAAGGATTTTTTTTTTGCAACAAATTCATTACAAATTTTTCATTGCGTGAAATTGTTGTGTTAAAGGGAACAAAAACATACAATATTTTATGCACCATCATTGTACCTTTAAGTAATAAACCCATCCCATCATGCCCGAAGGTCCAAGTATAATAATCGCAAAAGAAGCTGCCGATATTTTTACCGGACAGATAGTATTATCTGCCGCAGGCAATGCTAAGATAGACATGGACAGGCTACAGAACAAAAAGCTTAATGCCATTAAAACCTGGGGCAAACACCTGTTGCTTTGTTTTGATGGCTTTACAATCCGCATACACTTTTTGCTATTTGGTACCTACCGTATTAATGAACGTAAGGAATCGCTGCTGCGGCTCGGGCTTACCTTTAGTAATGGCGAATTCAATATCTATACGGCTGCCGTAAAAGTGCTGGACGGCGATGTTAACAACCATTATGATTTTACTGCAGATGTAATGAACGATAACTGGAATCCGGAAAATGCAAGGCTTAAATTACTGAAGCTGCCTAATAAACAGGCCTGCGATGCTTTACTGGAGCAGGACATATTTAGCGGCGTGGGCAACATTATCAAGAATGAGGTTTTATACAGGGTACACATACATCCGGAGTCTTTAATTGGAAAAATACCGCACGATAAGTTAGACGCTATGATTACCGAAGCCCGCAACTATAGCTTTGATTTTTTACGATGGAAGCAGAAGGACGAACTCAAAAAGAACTGGCTTGCCCACAGTAAGAAAATTTGCAAGCGTTGCGACTTGCCGCTTTATAAAGAATATACCGGAGTTAAAAAACGCCGTAGCTTTTTTTGCATTAACTGCCAGGAATTATATAAATGAAAAAGACGATTACTATAGGGTGCTCCAGTTATTACAACAGCCGCTGGAAGGGTGTTTTCTATCCTGAAGGCCTGCCTTCTAAACAATGGTTTGAATACTATTGCGAGCATTTTAATACGTTCGAGATTAATGCCACTTTTTACAAATTCCCTACACTCAGGGTCATGAAAAACTGGTACAACAAAGCTCCTGAAGATTTTATATATGCCGTAAAAGCACCTAAGATAATTACGCACATTAAGAAATTTGGCGATTGTAAGGAAGAAATAAATCAGCTATATGCCGTTTGTAAAGAAGGCCTTGCCGAAAAGCTGGGCTGTATATTGTTTCAGCTCCCGCCAAGTTTTAGTTATAATGAAGACAGGCTTGGCCTTATTATAAATTCATTAAATCCTGATTTTAAAAACGTAGTAGAGTTTCGCAACGAAAGCTGGTGGCGGCAGGAAGTGTATGATGCACTGGCTAAAAATAGTATAACTTTTTGCACCGTTAATTATCCTAAACTGCCTACAGCTGTTGTTGTTACCACAAAAACAGTTTATATAAGGCTTCATGGTAATCCTAAGTTATTCTATTCTGAATATACATTGCCCGAACTTGAGGAATTATATAACGATATCCTTTCTCAAGAAAAGCTTAAAGAAGTGTTTATTTACTTTAACAACACTGCGAGCACTGCAGGAATTGTAAATGCGCAGCAGTTTAAAAAACTGTAAGCCAAGCATACATTTCTTAGAAAATACGTATTATAAAATAACAATTTATTAGTCTATTATTTTTATAGAGTAATAAATATTTTAAATATATTTGCAGTATCAAATTAGAATATCAACAATGAATACACCTTTAATACATAATACCGCAAAAATATGCTGCTGCATGCAAACACTTTCGTGTTGCAGGAGTGCGCGTGTATAATACTATAACAAAAATATACCAAGCCCTTTTACAACACTTGTAAAGGGGCTTTTCTTTTTATAGAACACAATTAAATCATCACTCAAATGAACATTCCTATTCACAAACCCTATCGTTTTGCAAAAAAATACCCTGTCATTATGATGTGCCCGCATTGTTGTAGCCACCAATAAAACACTGATAAACAGAAACATTAAAAAATTAAACTGTTTCGGCATACAAATAGCAATACAGTTACAAAATAAAAATTCAACATACCTATAATAATATAATGAGCACAACAGCCATACAACAAAATCCGTTTCAATCTATGCTGGACAGGTACAATACCGCAGCCGACATACTAAATTTAGAACCATCGTTACGCGAAACCTTGCAACGACCGGAAAAACAAGTTCTTATAAACTTCTCGATAAAGCTTGACAACGGGCAGGAAAAAAACTTTGAGGGCTACCGTGTTATACATTCAACAGTGTTGGGCCCTTCTAAAGGCGGCATCCGTTACGATACTGCCGTAAACCTGGAAGAGGTAAAAGCCCTTGCCGCCTGGATGACCTGGAAATCGGCTGTAACTGGCATTCCGTTTGGCGGAGCAAAAGGCGGAATAATAGTTGACCCTAAACAACATTCTAAAGCCGAACTGGAACGTATAACCCGTGCTTATACAAAAGCATTAGCAGATGTTTTTGGCCCCGATAAAGATGTACCTGCACCCGATATGGGTACCGGCCCCGATGAAATGGGCTGGCTAATGGATGAATTCTCGCTGCTTCATGGTAAAACCATACATGCCGTAGTTACCGGCAAACATTTAAATGCAGGAGGATCGTTAGGCCGAACCGAAGCTACAGGCCGTGGCGTGAGCACTATTACGTTACTGGCTATGGAAAAATTAGGGTTGGCAATAAGCCATTCTACCGTAGCTATACAGGGTTTTGGCAATGTTGGGCTGCACACTGCCCAGTTTTTATATGAAGCCGGACTTAAAGTTGTTGCAGTGAGCGATATTAATACAGCCCTCTACCACCCTGCCGGTATAAACATACCGGAGCTTATTTTATACTATAACCTTAACGGCAAAAGCATTACAGGATATTCTAAGGCGCAAAACATAGAGCATGACGAATTACTGTTGCTGCCGTTAAATGTATTAATACCTGCCGCTAAAGAAGATGTCATTACAGCCGTAAACGCTCCTTTTATAAAAGCCAGCCTTATTGTTGAAGGCGCTAACGGTCCTGTAGCCAGCGATGCCGATGCTATACTTAAAGGCAAAAATATTACCGTAGTGCCGGATGTTGTTGCCAATGCCGGTGGCGTAACAGTATCTTATTTTGAGTGGCTGCAAAACTCGCTGCACGAATCGTGGCCTGTAGAGCAGGTAAACAACAGGCTAAACGATATTTTAAAACAAAGCTTTAGCGATGTGTTTGCAACTGCTATTCAATATAATGTTACATTGCGTATTTCTGCCTACATATTAGCCGTAAAAAAAGTAGCCCAAACCTATTTGCTTAACAAATCTGTAAGTAATACAACAAGTTTTAAAGAAAATTAAAGGATCCAGGGAAATTATTAAAAAACTATAACAATTGTAATTAAGGATTACTTAATTATAAATGCTAAAAAGCAAGTTTTAAGAAATAAAAAAGGCATGAAAATTGCAATTAAGTTAAATATAGGTATTCCGGTAAAAATAAGGTTCGCTTTTAACAGTAAGCCGTTTATAAAACCGTAAATTTATAATTAATTAATCCCCTAATAAAAGGAAATGAAAAATTTAAATCCCTTTTTTACAATTGGAGCTGTAGGCATGATCGTGATTTCAATACTTCATATAGCGTTTGCACTGGTTTTAAATCTCCCTGTACATACTGTATTTTTTACATTGTACCCTGTATTTTTATCATTCATGGCATTAGGTTATATGCAGTTTAAAAAAAACCAGAAAAAACTTATCCCTATAAGGGTTAAAAAATAAATAAGCCTTTAAATCACGCTTAGCTATAAAAAGACGAATCTCAGGGTTCGTCTTTTTTTTTGTGCCTTTATGTATTTAACAGGCCATAAAACAATGCATGCGTAATATTTTATATATTTACATTACAAACATACACAAATGAGCTATACCGATAAAATGCTGCGCGATGGCGCACTAAACGATAAAGTAATAGTGGTTACAGGTGGCGGCAGCGGCCTGGGCAAAGCCATGACAAAGTATTTTATGGAACTGGGCGCTAAAGTGGCAATAACATCGCGCGATTTAGTAAAACTGCAAAATACTGCAAAAGAGCTGGAAGATATAACCGGGGGCAAATGCCTTGCTGTACAGTGTGATGTAAGGCATTATGAAGAGGTAGAGAACATGCTTAAAGCAGTACTCGAAGCCTTTGGTAAGGTAGATGTGCTGCTTAATAATGCCGCAGGCAATTTTATATCTCCTACAGAGCGTTTATCGGCAAATGCTTTTGATACTGTTATAGATATAGTACTCAAAGGGTCTAAAAACTGCACACTCGCCTTTGGAAAACACTGGATAGATATTAAACAACCATCATCGGTTATACTAAATATTGTTACTACCTACGCCTGGACAGGATCGGCCTATGTAGTACCAAGCGCTACTGCAAAAGCTGGTGTACTTGCCATGACCCGCAGCCTTGCGGTAGAGTGGGCAAAATATGGTATACGCAGTAATGCCATTGCACCGGGGCCCTTCCCTACTAAAGGCGCCTGGGACAGGCTGCTGCC
>Ga0247812_10000639_pt1 | contig 20957 bp, 20 predicted proteins | sample UWRJL149409B1_FD_178011 | JGI IMG/M metagenome (GOLD analysis project Ga0247812, IMG submission 178011) | Plant litter microbial communities from Arlington Agricultural Research Station in Wisconsin, United States - UWRJ-L149-409B-1 | ecosystem: Environmental > Terrestrial > Plant litter >...
CCACCGCCTCCACCGCCGCCGAAGCTCCCGCCACCGCCGGAATGACCACCGCCGAAACCGCCGCCGCCGAAGCCACTGCCGCCGAATCCGCCGAAGCTGCTGCCGCCGCCGAAAATGCCGCCGCTGTTTCTCGAGCCTCGGTTGTTGGAGCCGCCGAGCAGCAGTCCGGCGAGGATGCCGCCGACGAGCGCGCCCGTGTTGTCTCCGCCACCGAGCCCCGGACCGTCGCCGAAGTTGTCGACGTCGCGCTGCGCGAGCCTCGCGCCGCTTTCGGCAAGGTTCGAGGCCTGTTCGGCTTCGGCGAGGGCAGCAACCGGGTCGGATGCCGATAGCGTGTGCGCCGCATCCAGTCGCTGGCGGGCCGACGCGAGTCGCGTCCGCGCCTCGGTGCCGATACCGCCGCGCCGGCTGACCAGGTATTGCTCGCCGATCGACAACTGGGTCTCGGCCGACTGGATTGCGCGGGGAAGCAGTGCCGTGGCGCGCTGCACCTGTGCGGTGCGGTCCCGCAGCCCGGTGAGGGCAGCGTTGAGGGCTCCGGCCTGCTTTTCGACCCGTGCGAGGCTCGTCACCGGATCACCGGCGCCCTTGGACTCGGCGTAGGCGATGGCCGCCTCAGCCGCGCCGATGGTCGGCTCGAGTTCGGCCGCGCCGGTCGCTCTCGCCTCGGCGACGTCCTGCCGGGTCTCGTCGACGGTTTCGCCGAGTTCCGCCGCGGCTGTCGCGAGCGCTGACTCGAGGGCCGTGACATCCTCGATCATTTTCGAGGCTTGGGCCGCCGCACCCTGCGCGGTACGCACGTCGACCGCTGCCTCGCCGGTTTTACCGGCGGATAGGGCGTGACGTGCCTCGGAGAGGGCGCCGGAGATGAGGTCGATGAGTTTCTGCACCTGATCGGGGTTTCCGGCGACGGGAGCGATGGCAGCGGGGGAGTATCGGTGGGCAAGGGCCTGGGTTTTCGACGCGATCGCACTGCGTCCGCTGCGCAGGGTCGGGATCATCCGGTCGATCTCGGTCGCGAGGGCCGGGGCATTCTTCTCGAGTTCGCGGAGAGCATCGAAGTCGGCCGATTGCGCGTTGAGCTCTTGCTCGGCGGCGACGCACAGCTCGATGATCTCGGTGGTCCAGGTCCGCTTCTGTTCCGCGGTGTCCGGCACGGAATCGTCGAGCTTCTGGCGAAGCGCGAACGCCGCGGCGACCTTGCTCTTCGCCCCCGCGAGTGCGGTGGTGAAGGCGGCGGTCGCGTCATCGCCGAACTGGGCCGAAGCGAAACCGAGCTCCTGCTCGCTCGTGGCGAGCGCGTCGTCGAGCTGCACGAGCAGCGACCCGGCGCTCGCGTCGAGTTCTTCCTGGGACGGCTGCGGCGGGCCAGGCGGCGGACCTGCCGGCGCGGGAGTCGGCGATCGCTCACCGGTGAACGACGATGGCGTCGAACGACGGCTCGAGGCACGAGCCATCGTGACCACCGCGGTCACAATGATTCCGACAAAAATCAGACCGATGAAGACGGGAACGATGCTGTCCAGCCCGCCAAACCCAGACGAGGTCGGGTCGCCGAATCCGTCGTCTTCGAAGCCGTATTCATCGTTGGGATCAAATCCGTTGTCACCGGTTCCGCCGGTGTCGACGCCGTTGACGAGCGCGCTGTCGACTCCTCCGGCGAAGTTGATCGCGGCATCCGCCCAGTTGCCATCGGCGAGGTCCGGAACAAGGCTGTCGATCGCGACATCCGAAAGCTCGGAGTCGGTCAGAGCAAGATTGTCGGCCTGCCAGAGTTGATAGAGGCTGTCGTCCACGGCGATCGCGACAAGAACATTGTTGTCGCCGAGCCCGTTGCGGTCGGCTGTCTCGACCACCCACTCCTCGCGGTCGCTCGGGTTGGTGAACGAGTCGACGTAGACGACGTAGAGGCGCACTCTGGTGTCGTCGTAGAGGGTGTCGAGAGCAGCCTGGATGTCGTCGGTGCTGTCGGAGACGACGTCGGCCGAGTCGTAAATGTGCTCACCGCCGAGGTCGACCGGGTCGTCGGCGTAAGCGGCCGTCGGGAGGGACAGGAGCGCGAATCCGGCCACGATTGCTGCCGCTACAACGACTCTGCGGTTCACTCGTACTCCTGACGTCGAATCTCATCCGATCATCTCCGATCCCGCGAGGATCGGCGACCCCTCGGAGTCTAACGACAGAACCTCACAACTGCCGGTCCTTTCCTCGGCAGCCGTGAGGTACAGCTCTGTCGTTACGTGAGGGTGACGGTGGCGAGGGGTCCGGTGATGAGGTCGGCATCCGTGTCGCCGAGCAGATCCATCGCGGCAGACAACTGGTACTCGCCGGCACCGACGGAGGGCAGATCCGCGCGGAAGCCGAGCTCGGCCGAGTCGTCTTCGACACCGCAAACGACGGGAGAGAATGCCGCGTCGTAGTCGATCGACTCACCGGGTGCAAGGTTGACATCGCGAGCCATCATGGTCGACGGGCCGTTGGTGTGCCACAGCACGATGCCGCCCTGCGAGAGGGTGATGGCGGGCGTCGTACCGGTCGTGCCGGAGACAGTGGCGTCGCCGGTGTTCGTGAGCGTCACAGTGCCCTCGATGCGGTCGGCCGACGCTTTTGCGTCGTCGAAGTTGACCGTGAGTACGAGCCCGGACTCGCTCGGGGCGACGTCGGCGAGCGGGCCACCGCACAAGTTGATCTTCTCGGCGGGGGCGCGCTTGATGGCGTCAGCACTGGTCGACAGCGCACCCTCACTGGCCGCGGTGTACTCTTCCTCGCTGCTCGACAGGCCGCTGGCCGGTGTGCCCTCGCGAGCCGTCTCTTCTGACATGGTGGACGACTCGGCGGCGGTCGTAGTGGTGCTCGATAGCGCGCCGATTCCCTGCACGCTGGCGACGGCGAGCCCGCCGATCGCGAGCGTGAAGACACTGCCGGCGGCGAGCTGGCGCGGCAGGCGTCGTGCGCGGCTGCGGCGGATGATCGAGTTGACGTCGAGGGTGGACTTCGGTGACTCGTCGGTCGAGCCGAAAAGGTTGCGGATGTTCGGGTCAGTTGCCATGAGACGCTCCAGCGGATGAGGAAGAAGAAACGGGGGTGAGGGGAGTGACGGGAGCCGAGGCATCCTGAGAATCGTCACTCTCGGCGAGGTGAACGGCCATCTTCGACAGTCCGTCACTGAGGTAGCGCTTGACCGCGCCGGAGCTGAGCTCGAGGGTCGCCGCTATGTCGTCGACCTTGAGGTCTTCGTAGTAGCGAAGCACGAGGCATGCGCGTTCGCGGGGCGTGAGCTTGCGCAGCTCCTCCTGCAGGTCGATCCGCGACTCGGAGTCGCCGGCCGGGGAGTCCTGCACCTCCGGCGCCGCTTGCAGGTGTGCGATTTTGCGCCACCGCGAGGTGCGACGACCGCGGTCGAGATAGGTGTTGAGAATCGCCCGCCGAACGTAGGCCTCGGCGCTCGCCACGGAATATCCGTTTCGCAACCGGCCGAAGGTCTTGACGAGCGCGTCCTGCACGAGATCCGCCGCGTCGTCCCGAGAACCGGAGACAAAATAGGCATACCGCGTGAGGGCGTCGCCGCGCTCTTCGACGAGTTGCGTGACGATCTTCTCCCAGTGCGGGGAATCCCGGGACGGGCTAGCTGCAGCCTGGGCCACGAATGCCTCCTTGTGTGTCGAGTGCCTGGTGTGTCGAGTGCTGTTATTCACTAAGACGCACGATCACGACTAAACGTTGGGTGGCGGCTCCGGTAGCTGCCTGGATAGCTGCTCTGGCAGTTCGCGAGCGGCACGCGCGCCGGCTTCCCGCAACCAGGTTTCCGGATGCCGCATCGCCTCGTCCGCAGAACCGGCAAGTTCAGAGAGCGCGAGCGCGTACACCTCTCCACCACCGCCCAGGCGAGGCGAAAACGCCACCTGCCCGGCGATGATCCCCGGCACCGTCCCGCCAGCGGCCGCCGCCGCGAGAATGCTCGAGGCGACCTTGCCGCCGAGCGACTGCTCGTCGAAGCGGCCCTCGCCCATAAGCACGATGTCGGCGGCGGCAATGGCCTCGCCGAGTCCCGTGAGGTGAGCGAGATCTTCGGCGCCCGGCCGGGTCTGCGCGCCCCACACGGTGGCAAAACCGAACGCCGTGCCGCCCGCTGCCCCACTGCCCGGTCGGTCGGCGTCACCACCGATCACGGCCGCGAGGTTCGCAAGGGCGGCATCGAGCTGCGAGATCAGCGCGGCATCGGCGCCCTTTTGCGGGCCGAAGATCGCGGCCGCTCCGGTGGGGCCGAGCAGTGGCGCCGTTACGTCGGTGAGGAGAGTCACGCCGCCCGACGGAGGCGGCACGAGCTCGCCGAGGTCGCAGGCGGCGAGGGCAGCGAGAGCGCCGCCGCCGTCGGGAATGGGTGAGCCCGTGGCATCCGTCGGTCGTGCCCCGAGCGCGCTCAGTGCGCCGAGCCCGCCGTCGGTCGATGCTGATCCGCCGAGCGCAATGACGAGCGACGTCGCGCCGCTGGCAAGAGCGGCGCGAATGACCTCGCCGAGCCCGCGGGTCGTCGCGCCGAGCGGATCGAGTTTTTGCATGAGCGGAAGCCCGGAGGCCTGCGCGAGTTCGACAACGGCGATCCCGCCGGGCAGCTCGAGCCATTCGCCCGGGGTCGGTCGTCCGTCCGGGCCGGTCACGAGGCCGGCGCTGCGCCGCACGGCACGGGGAACCGCCGCCTCGATCGTGTCGAGAGTGCCCTCACCTCCATCAGCCTGAGGCGACAGAACGACGGTGTCGTCCGGTCTCACCGTGAGCCAGCCGCCCGCGATGGCGCTCGCCGCGCGAGACGCGGTGAGCGACCCTTTGAAGGAATCGGGGGCAACAACGACGGTGAGTGCCATGGCTCACATGCTATTCGGTGGTGCTGGCTCCGGAGGCACTCTAAGATGAAGGCATGAACGTCATTGCCTTCGTTGTGTCTTTTGCTCTCTTCGTCGGCGGGTTGTTCCTTATGGGATACGCGTTCACGGCGGAAGGGTACGAGCTGGTTATGTTCCTCGGCGGCATTCTCGTCACGAGCGCCGGCGTTGCACTTCCTATTCACGTTCTGAAGCGAATTGACGCGTAGTTAGATTCACCCAACTCGGTGCCCGCTCGCGGCTCCGTTCATCTGAACTACTAAGGAGGCCATCCCATGGCAGATAAGTCACCGAAGAAGTCGTCGGCCAAGACCGTCGGCAAGTCGCTCAAAGAAAAGCGAGCGGCCAAGAAGACCAAGTCGGAGTCGAACAAAGACCGCTAAGCGGTCGTCGACACCGAATCACAGAGCGGGTCAGCCTTTCGGGGCTGGCCCGCTTTTTCGTTTCTGGATCAGTTCCAGTCGTTCGTCGTGGTGTCGGTTTCGGCAGCGCTCAGCAACCCGGAATCCCACGCGTCGCGGATCACCGCGTAGTCATCGTGCACCGATTGCGCCGTGATGACGCCGAGGCCGTCGCCATAACGGATGGCACGGCTCGCCATGTGCAGTCGTGCGTACTCCACGGCGATCGCCGGGTAGAGAATCCCCACCACGTCGTTGATGCCGAGTGAGCGCCCTTCCGCGTCGAGCCGGCCCTGGTGGCGCGTCAGGAAACGGCACTCGGGGGTGAGGCGGGCGTCGCGGGCGCGCAGCAGCTCGGGCGAATCGAAGATCGGATCGTCAATGAGCGCGGCCCTGACCAGGTGATAGGCCGAGTAGAACAGTGGCGAGACGAACCAGTCGTCGCCGGCGGCAATGAGCACGCCAGCCGAAGTGCGTGCTGTCTCAGCGCGCTCGAGGCACTCGCGCGTCGTCCGCAGCGATGGCCGTGTGATCATGCGTAGCTGAAGTGGCGAACCGAGGGCTCGAGCGATTGCGGGGCGTGGTCGATGTCGCGCACGAAGGAGAACGACAGGATCGCGTCGTCGAAGAACGCGCGCTCGACGTCGGCGAGCTCCACGAGTGCATTTTTCTGCGCACTGTCGGTGTTGTCATACAGCGCGACGCTTATGGTGCCGACGTGGTTGAGGTTGTCGATGAAGACCTGCAGACCGCGAAGATTGTCCCGTCCGACCAGATCGACGCTGAGGGTGCCGATAGAGGCGGCAAGATCAGCGGATTCCGGACGGACGTTCATAAATACCCACAGTATCCGCGATGCAGCGGTGACCCAAATGATCTTTTCGCTCTATCTCGAGCGCCCGGACTGTGCTACCGCGGTTGCGAACGAATTGTGCGATCCAACACACAATCCCTGCGTCATACCGCACAGCAGACGTGGAGTTAAAGAGCGACATTGCCTCACGGACTCGACGCAACGCTGGCGCCCAGCTAGCGTCAGTGTATGGAAACCACCATTGCTACCTGGGAAGACCAGCTTGCGAGCATCTGGGCGTCCATTGATGACGTCGAACCGAATGAATTTCTCGCAGCGATCGACGCCCACCTTTCCGACCTTCCCGTCGGAAGTGCCATCGGAGCGTTCGAAGCCGCAGCGTCGCGGGATTCGACCGGCCACTCCGATCAGGCCGTGCCGTTCTACCGCTACGCGCTCGACATCGGACTCGAGGGGGAGCGCCGCCGCAGGGCTGTAATCCAGCTCGCCAGTTCGCTGCGCAACCTCGGCCAGATCGACGAGAGCCTTCGTCTTCTCGAGACCGAACTCGCGCTCGTTGAGGGCGCTGCGACCATCGAGGGCCCTGCGACGACCGAGGGCACTGCGACGACCGAGGGCACTGCGAAGACCGATGATAATGAGGCGATCGTCGACGAGCCGGTCGTCGAGAAAGCAGCTGCGGACGAAGCACCCGTTGACGACGCAGCCGCCGAGCCGTCGTCGACCGACAGCGATGATTCGAACGGCGCAGATGACTCGGACGACTCCAACAACGAGCCGGAGTCGGAAGACGCGAGCTCGGCCGAGCCGGAGGCTGACGAGACGACGGATGCCGCTCCCGCGGTCGTCGACGACTACCTCGTTGACGAACTGCGCGCGTTCCTCGCCCTCTGCCTCATCGACGTCGGCCGCGAGCGCGAAGCCGCGATCATCACGCTCCGAACGCTTGCCCCGCACCTCTCGCGGTACCAGCGCTCGCTCGCCAACTACGCGAGCGCCCTCGCGGAGCCTGGCGATGCTTCATCCACTCCCGCGTAACCGCGCCAGCCATTCGGAATGAAGGAAAAGACCTCACGGGCAAGACGGAACTCGAACACCGAGGTAACCGTCTCGCGGGTGTACCGCGGTGACAACTACGCGAGGGTCAATACGATCGGCAAGACCGGCATCCGTCCGTTTGTGCTCGTGCCGGGTATCGGCGTCGCGTCGACCTATTTCGAGCGACTCGCGCCGAACCTCAACGCGTTTGGCCCGGTGCACGCGCTCGACCTTCCGGGGTTCGGGGGAGTGCCGCATCCGTCGTCCGCGCTGTCGATCGAGGACTACGCCGAATTCGTCGGGCAGGTGATCGACGAACTCGAACTGAACGATCCGATCATCGTCGGTCACTCGATGGGAACCCAGGTGGTGAGCGCTCTCGCGGCGCAGCGTCCAGAGATCTCGACCATCGTGCTCATCGGACCCGTGGTCAACCCGGCCGAGCGCCGGGTGCTACGCCAGGGCCTGCGCTTCCTGCAGGCCAGTGTTCACGAGCCCGGTCGCGTGAAGATCCTCGCCGTCAGCGCATACCTGCTGTGCGGGTTCCGCTGGTTCTCTCGCGTGCTGCCCAAGATGATGACGTTCCGCATCGAAGACACTCTCCCGAAAATCGCCGCGCGTACCCTTCTGATCCGCGGCGAGCACGACGCCGTTGTGCCGCGCGAGTGGCTCGAGCGGGCGAATGAGCTGATTCCCGATTCCAGTGCGTGGGAGATTCCGGATGCCGCCCACTCGGTCATGCACGCGCACGCCGAGGAGGTGGCGCGGTTGTGTGTTCGCCACGCGGAAGACAGCGTGCGGGCCGGCGAGGAACTGCAGATCGCGGAAGAGTCTGACGCAACCCCGATTGTCGCGGAATCACCGTCCGACCTCGCGAAGGCCGTCGGAGGGCGTCTCGTCGAGACCGTTGGGATCGTCACCGGAAATGATGAGCTCATCGCCGAGGGCAAGACGGCGCACGCCGAGGCGATGGAGCAACCGCCGCGCTGATTCGGCCGCTAGGATCGGCGGATGCTCCCGCAGTACTGGCTCGCCATCCCGATCGTCTATCTTGTGCTCAGTCTCGTCGCCTACGCGGTCTACGCGGCCGACAAGCGGGCAGCGGTCGCTCGCCGGTGGCGCACCCCGGAGTCGACGCTCATTCTGCTCGGTTTCGCCGGTGGCTGGCCGGGCGCACTAGTCGCTCAGCGTCGGCTGCGTCACAAAACGCGAAAAACGCAATTTCTCGTGGTGTTCTGGTTCAGTGTCGTGGCAAACCTGGTGGCTGTCTCGGCGCTCGTGGTGTTCGTCAGCTCGAACGGGTAGCGATCACGATGGTCGCGTCGTCCTCCGGTGAGTCCATGACGCGGGCCTCGAGCCCTGCCGCGACGAAGATCGCGGCACTGACCTCGGCCTGCCGGTCGCTCGTCTCCACGAGCAGGTGTCCACCCGGTGCGAGCCAGGCCGTCGCCTCTGCCGCGACCCGGCGCTGGATGTCGAGGCCATCCGCGCCGCCGTCGAGCGCCGAGAGCGGCTCGTGCAGCCGGGCCTCCGGCGGCATGAGCGCGATCGCACCGGTCGGCACGTAGGGAGTGTTGGCGACGAGCACGTCGATCGTGCCGCGAAGCTCGGGCGAGAGGGCCTCGAACAGGTCGCCCTCGGTCACGGTCGCTGTCGGCAGGTTGATGCGCGCGATGGCGACGGCCGCCGGTTCGATGTCGGCGGCAGCCAGCCGGATGCGCGGTCGACGATCGAGAATCGCCATTCCGAGGGCGCCCGACCCACAGCACAGGTCGACGACGACGGCGTTCTCGCTCGCGAGGGCAACCGCCTCGCCGACGAGGAAGGCCGTTCGCTGGCGCGGAACGAAAACTCCGGGGGTCACCGCGACCCGCAGGCCGCAGAACTCGGTGAAGCCGACGATGTACTCGAGCGGCTCTCCAGCAAGCCGCTGCCGGATTCTGCGTTCGAGGTCGTCGTTCCCCGTCGACGACTCGATCAATAGCGCGGCTTCGTCTTCGGCGAACACACTTCCGCCCGCTCGCAGGCGCGCCGTCACGGCTCGCGGTGCATGCGGATCAGCGGTCACATCGCTCCTCTTTGGCAACAGGATAGCGGCGCCGTGGCAACGGGTGAGCGACACCCTCAGTCGGGCTGTCGGCCCAGGGCCTCGAGCCCCTCGAGAATGAGCGCGAAGACGCGTTGCTGCGAGAGGCTGAAGCTTCCGGCGTTGTAGTCGTCGAGCAGAGCGCTCGCGAGAGAGTCATCAACGCCGAGTTCGATGACGGCGGGCCCGAGTTCGGTGACGAGGGGCGCGAACGACCGGATGAAACGATCGGCGAGGGCGCGCGTGGTCGCCTCGGTCGCATCCGCCGGCAACCGGTCGAACTCCCGGGTCAGCTCGAGCGAGAGGCGCTGTACCTCTGGATCGGCCATGCGCTCGTAAATGGAGGTCAGCGCCGCCATGCCAGCCTCGCCAACGAGGTGGGCGAGCAGGATAGCGTGCTCCCGATCAGCGCGTCCGAGCGGCGAGGACGCCGCGCTCTCCGCAAAGCTCGCCGAGAACCGCGCGAGAGCCGGTGGCAGGTCCGGGGCACTATCGCTCGCCCGGATGAGGCGAATGAGTGTCTTCTGGCTGTTCAGCCGCGCGATCTCCGCGTCGAGATCTCGTTCGAGCGTGTCGAGCAGCACCGTCGTGTCGGTCGCGGGCGTACCGTCGGCATCGAGAATCGCCGGCATTTTCTCGAGCGGGATGCCGAGAGCCGCGAGTCGCTTGATCCGCAGCAGGCGAACGAGATCATGGATGCCGTAGTCGCGATAGCCGCTGCCGTCGCGTTCGGCCTCGGGCAGCACCCCCACCTGGTGGTAGTGCCGAAGCGTGCGCACGGTGACGTCAGCGAACGCGGCAAGCTCACTGCTTTTCACTCACCACCTCCTCGGGTTGCGGAATCCTGGCTGGCTCAAGGCTACGCAGTACCGGGGCGAACAGGGCGACAACTGTCGTCACCGCCCACAAGGCGGCGAGGGTAAGAGCCGCCGCGCTCAGGTCGACGGCGTCACCGATGAACGAGACCAGCACGATTCCGAGCGGTGCAGCGATCATCATGAGTGAGTTCTGGGTTCCCATGATCCTGCCGCGCATGGCGTCGGGGATGGTCTCGAGCATGAGCAGACCGAGCAGGCTGCTGAAGAGCCCGAGCGAGAGACCAAGCACAAACGCGCCGGCAAAAATGAGCCACTCCGTCGGCAGGATGGCGACCGTGGTGATGCCGAGCACCGTTCCAACCATGCCGGGCACGAACCAGCGTCGACGCGACCCACGCTTGCCGAACACCGCGTAGATACCGCCGCCGACCAGCGTGCCAACTGCGAGGGAGGTGAGCACGAAGCCGAACAACCCCGGTTCGTCTACGAGGGTGAAGTGCGCCGGCAGCACAAGTCCCTGCAGCGAGGCGACGACAGTGATGAGCGCCAGGTTGATCAGCGTGACGGCGCGCAGCAGGCGGTTGGAGCGGAACAGCACGCGCCATCCGTCGGCCAGTTCGCGAAGGCTGGAGGTCTGTGCGGTCGGTTGTTCCGTCGCGGGGATCGAGCCAACCCGCGACGGGATGGCGAGCGTGACCAGAGCCGCGGCGAGCGAGGTGGCCGCGGTGATCCAGAGCACGGTCGAACCCTCGAACGCCAGCATCAGGGCGCCGGCGGCCGCCGGCCCGATGACGATCATCACTGCCCCGATGCTCTCGCGCAGGCCGACCATCCGCTCAGCCCCGATCGTGCCGTGGCGGATGATCGCGGGAAGCATCGCCTCGCGTGCCGTGAGCCCCGGAACATCGCCGACGGCCCCGATAATGCCGAACAGGATGAACCAGCCGAGGTCGAGACCGGTGACGAGATCGACGACGGGAAGTGCGGCAATCGATGCAGCCGAAATGAGGTCGGCCGTGACGGAGGATGTTCGCCGGTTGACGCGATCGATCACTACGCCGAGAAAGATTCCGGCGAGGAACGCGGGAATCGCTGTCGTGGCGGCGAGGATTCCGGTCGATGCAAGGCTGCCCGTGGTCTGGAGCACGAGCAGCGGTAGCGCGATTCCCGCAATCGAATTGCCGAGCAGGGAGAGCGCGTAGGAGCTCAGATAGAGGATGGGAACGCGTTTCATACCCTCACTGAAGACTATGACGCTAGGTCAGGGTCAAGCGGGTCTGCAAACGACGAAGGCGCCGAGCGGCAAGCGTTCGGCGCCTTCGTTCGAGATTTGCGGTTAGTCGGTTCCAGCGTCGAACGCGGCGCTCTCGGAGGCCGCGTCGGTTGCGCGCTCGAGGGCCTCGGATGCGGCATCCGGAGTTCCCGAATTTTCGAGGATCTCGTTTGCTTCACCCGACTCGAGGGCGCCGACGAGTTCTGCCGTCGCTCCACCGATGATGCCGGCCGACGCGTACTGCTCGAGGCGGGCACGGGAGTCTGCGATGTCGAGGTTGCGCATCGTGAGCTGGCCGATGCGGTCGCCCGGACCGAAGGCGGAGTCGCCGACGCGCTCCATCGAGAGCTTGCCGGGGTGGTAGCTGAGCAGCGGGCCGGTGGTGTCGAGGATCGTGTAGTCGTCTCCGCGACGAAGGCGCAGCGTGACCTCACCCGTGACGGCCGAGCCGACCCAGCGCTGGAGGGACTCGCGCAGCATGAGCGCCTGTGGGTCGAGCCAGCGGCCCTCGTACATCAGGCGACCGAGACGACGGCCCTCGGCGTGGTAGTTCGCAACGGTGTCTTCGTTGTGGATCGCGTTGAGGAGGCGCTCGTAGGTGATGTGCAGCAGCGCCATTCCGGGAGCCTCGTAGATGCCGCGGCTCTTCGCCTCGATGATGCGGTTCTCGATCTGGTCGGAAACACCGAGTCCGTGGCGGCCGCCGATAGCGTTCGCCTCGAGAACGAGGGCGACCGGGTCGCTGAACTCGACGCCGTTGATCGCGACAGGGCGACCGGCTTCGTAACGGACGGAAACGACCTCGGTCTCGACCTCGACGTCATCGCGCCAGGCGGCAACACCCATGATCGGCTCAACCAGGTCGAGCCCGGAGCTGAGCTCTTCGAGAAGCTTGGCCTCGTGGGTCGCGCCCCAGATGTTGGCGTCGGTGCTGTACGCCTTCTCGGTGGCGTCGCGGTAGGGGAAGCCGCGTGCGACGAGCCATTCGCTCATCTCGGTGCGTCCGCCGAGCTCGTTGACGAAGTCAGCGTCGAGCCAGGGCTTGTAGACGCGCAGGCGCGGGTTGGCGAGCAGGCCGTAGCGGTAGAAGCGCTCGATGTCGTTGCCCTTGTAGGTCGATCCGTCGCCCCAGATGTCGACGCCGTCTTCCTTCATGGCACGCACGAGCATCGTGCCGGTGACGGCGCGGCCGAGTGGCGTGGTGTTGAAGTAGGTCTTGCCGCCCGAGCGAATGTGGAAGGCGCCGCATTGCAGTGCGTTGAGTCCTTCTTCGACGAGGGCACTCTTTGCGTCGACCAGTCGAGCGATCTCTGCACCGTACTCGGTGGCACGGCTCGGAACGGAGTCGATGTCCGGTTCGTCGTACTGGCCGATGTCGGCGGTGTACGTGCAGGGAATGGCTCCCTTTTCGCGCATCCAGGCCACTGCACACGAAGTGTCGAGCCCTCCGGAAAATGCAATGCCGACTCGTTCGCCGACGGGGAGACTGCTCAAGACTTTGGACATAAGAAAATTCTAGGGGAGCGGGAGGGGTGTCTCGGCCGTCACGGCTCCCATCGAGCCTCCAGCATTCCGCCGAGTCCTTTGGCTCGGAGCCCAACTGATATATGGTCAATTTGCGTGTTCTTTCCGGTGCGGCTCATATAGGCCGACCGTTTCGTCGCCACGACAAGGAGACCCCATGGCCAGTTACGACGATTTTGATGACCTCGTTCTCAAACTCAAGAAGTCCGCGATCGACGCGTACATGAGAGAAAACCGCTGGGATATCGAAGGCGACAAATACGAGCAGAACGCCAGCTCTGCTCACTACAAAGTCACCAAGCCGGATGGGGATGGCAACGGAGGCGGTGAGTGGTCGTCTGACAACTTCATCGCCAACTGGCTCACCGACAAGACTGACGAGTACAAGGGGTACTTCGACGAAATCCGAAGCACGATCGAAGAACTCACAGAACCATGGCGTGGCCTTCCCGACCCGGCGAGCATTGCTGCTCACACTGAGAATGCCCGCCAGACCACCAGGCGTCTCGCCGTCAATGCGTCGTCAGAGGGTGGTGAGTCGAGCGGTGCCGGAATCATCGGTGGCCTTCTCACACTCATTGACCAGAACATGCAGGACATGGACGGCGAAGCGATGGCGACGTTCAAGGCCAAGTTCCTCGTGCAGTTGCGCGCTGTCATCAGTGGATTCCACAACATCACTCTGGTTCGCGGAGCTAATGTCGCTGCCCAGGAGGGGCTGTGGGAAGCAGCACGGACCGACGTAACCAAGATTGTCAACAACAGCGAAAAGGCTTTCCGGGCCCTCGCCGAGAATGGCTCGGACAACGCCACGGAGGTGCTCACGGTGGTCGGCTTTGCCGCAAAGGGCGCATCGCTGTTCGGCGGTGGAATCCCGGCGGGTGTCGTGGGCCTTGGCGTCGACATCCTGACTGACGTCAATAGCAAGCAGCGGAAGCCGACAGTGTCGGCCGATAGCTACGAAGATGGCATCAGTACGCTCACGAAAGCTCTCAAGGAGCTCAACGAGGGAATCACCGCCGAAGAGACATTGCTCAACGAGAACTTCGTCACGAACCTCACGAACATCAACGCGGATAAGACCTCATACGACCTGACCATCCCCGCGATAACGTCCTCCGCCAATATTGCCATCAACGTGCAGAAGGTCAGGGACGTCGCGAGAAGTTACATGCCCCAGGTCAGCGCAGAACTAGATGCGGTCTCCACCATCAGCCAGAACATTTCCCTCTACAGCGCCGTGTCACGCGACAGTGCGATCGGCATCGGCCAGAACGGTCCGAGCGAAAACCTTCGTGAGCTCACCTGGCTGCTGTACGAACTCATGCGCGACCTCTCCTGGGAGATCACGAACGGCGCAAAGAACCTCGAGCTTGTTGCGGAGGACTTTGAGCGTCACGAGCAAGACACCGCGTCTGCCCTGGACGACATCGCCACGAAGATCGACCAGGGAAGCGGCTACACGCCCTGGAACTGATGCATTAGTCGCTGATGGCGGCGACCGCGGCGAGAATGGCCGCGATCGTCGTCTCCGGATGCGACACCATCGACACGTGCGACGCTGACACTTCAGAGATGGTGGCGCCTGCGCGCTCGGCCATCGAGCGGAGCACAGCCTCGGGGATCACGCGATCCTCGGTGCCGATGACCGCCCACACCGGTCGACCTTTCCACGAGGGCGCACCGGACGGAGCGGTGTTCGCGCCAAGTGCCGCCGGTCGCTGCTGGGCGACGATGAGCCAGCGCTCGGCCTCGGAGAGGTCTTGCGCAAACGAATTGTGCACGGTGTCCGGCTTGAGAAACGCTTCGAGGTCGCCATCCGGTGCGCCGGGGTAGCCGATCAGGTCAAGAACCGTTGTCGGGTCGGGCACGTCGAGATCCGAGCCGGATCCGCCGAGGATCTGGAAAACGAACTCGCCCTCGTCGGGAATGAACGCGTTCACGTAGACGAGCGCCTTGACGTCGTCGTTCAACTCGGCGTTGGTGATCACGAAGCCGCCATAGGAGTGGCCGACGAGCACAACCGGGCCGCTGGTTCGCTGCGCAATGAACGACGAGATGTTTGCTGCATCATTCGCGACGCCGTGCAGGAGGTTCGGCGGGGCGAAGACGGTGAAGCCCTGGCTCTGCAGTTCGCTCGCCACGGGCGTCCAGCTGGACGCGTCGGCCCAGGCTCCGTGCACGAGAACAATGGTTGGTTTCGACATGGTGGTGGTGCCTCTCCGTGATTGTGAGTCGATCGAGGGGGCGAAAGTGATGCGAGGTTATGCCCGCCGTCATCGAATAACTAGTTAATGACGGGTGGGTAGCTTGGCGACTATGCTCCGCGCCTGGGTGAGACCCCTATATGCTCCCGCGCTGGTAATACTCTTGTCACAGGAGTATGGTGGCAGCATGGACACAGAGATGCGGGAACCAACATTCTGGGTGCTGACGGTGCTCGCGGCCGGTCGCAACCACGGCTATGCGCTGATGGCAGGAGCTAAGGAGCTTTCGGAGGGGCGGGTCGACCTCAAGGTCGCCACGCTCTACGCCGCGCTCGAGCGGCTGCGGAAGGCTGGCTTGATTTCGCCAGACGGCGACGAAACAGTAGACGGTCGCCTTCGTCGCTACTTCCGGATCACCGATTCGGGGATTGCCGTTCTTGCGTCGGAGGTGCAGCGCCTCGAAGCAAATGCACGCCAGGCAAGGGCTCGACTGAACCCGGCAGCGTTCACTCCCGTTGTGGGTCTCTCGTGAACCCGGGCGACGTCAACCTTCCGCGCACTTTCTCGCTCGTCGTGCCGACTGCTGCCACTCATTCCGCAGCGTCCGTTCCCGAGCGACCGGTTGTAGGCGCTGACACGAGAACCGCCCGGTTCGAGCGACTGCTCCGCTGGTACCCGGCGGAGTGGCGGAAGGCCAACGGGGCTGCGGTGGTGGGGATTCTGCTCGACCAGGCGGATGATCGCGGCTCTGATCGTCCCGGGATCGGCGACAGTCTCGCGCTCGCCGTCGGCGGACTCCGCGAGAGCTTTGTTGCCCCCGGCAGGGTGTCGAGGATCTCCTTCGGCAGCCTTACCGCCCTCGCCCTCCTCTGCGCCTTCTACTTCGGTGTCATCACCTGGGCTCCGGGGATCGAGTTCGCGGGTACCGTCGGTCCGTTCACGAATCCGTCAATCGCCGCAGGCATTTTGTTCGTCGCTGCTTTCGCCGCGGCGCTCGCGAGGCGTGCACCCGTTTCGCGAGTGCTTGCGGTCGTGGGAACCGGCGTCGAGGTGGCTGTTGGCATCCTGTCAGAGATCTACGGATGGCTCGGACCGGGCTGGACCGCCGTCATGTTGTTCGTCGGCCTGGCCTTTTTCGCGGCGTTTCCGCCGCAGGGTGTTCGGGCGACGTTGTGGAGCGCGTTTGGGCTGGTCGCCGTAGTGGTGCTGGTGACTTTCGTGCCCGTGGTCTGGTCGGCCGAGGGGCTTCGCCCCGTTACCGCAGGCGTCGGCTTCATCGTGCTCTCCGCCATCACCGCCGGCGGAATCTTCGTCGATCGACGGCTCCGGCGGTTCCGGTCGGGCGGCAGCCGCACGGCCTAGCGGGAGAGCTGGTCGCGACCCGATCTCTTCGCGCGGTACATCGCGACATCAGCACCGCGAAGCAGGGCTTCCGCGGTCGTCAGGTCTTCGGCATCCGCAATTCCGATGGATGCCGTGACGACGAGGGGAATTCCGCCCGGCTCCATCGGCTGGCGGATAGCGTCGACGATGCGCTGGCCGACGGCGCCAGCCTCGTCGGTGCTCGTTCGCTCGCAGAGCACGACGAATTCGTCACCTCCGAGGCGAGCGACCGTATCGCCGGCACGGATGCTGGCGAGGATGCGGTCGGAGGTTTCGAGCAGCACCTGGTCGCCGACCTCGTGGCCGTGTGTGTCGTTGATCGCCTTGAACGCATCGAGATCGATGAAGAGCAAGGCTGTCGGCGAGTCCCGTCGATTCGACAGAACGTTTTCGAGCTGAAACATGAGCAGGCGGCGGTTCGGGAGTCCGGTCAGGGCGTCACGCATCGCGAGGGCTGCGAGCTTCGCCTCCGCGTGGCGCACGAGGGCACCGGCGAGGTCGCGGCTGAGTTCTTCTGCTTCGATTTCGAGGCCGGTCCACGGGGCGCTCTTGCCAGAGACGCTCTGGGTCCAGGACGAGAATGAGGTTCGTGGAGACAGCGGGGTGACCCGGTTGGCCGTCGTCTGGGCTCCGAGCCACTTGATGTTCTCAGTGATTTCCGGGCGGAACCAGGCGAGAAAGTCGCCACTTCCCGGCAGGGGAACGAGCAGAAGACCGGTTACGCCGGGCAGGTGCGCAGCAAGCTCCGGATGCGCCGTCGGCAACGAGTCGGTTGCGTAGTTGCCGGCGATCTGCTCGGTGGCCGCCCAGGCGCCGAGGGTCGCGATCGCCTCATTCGACGGCACTGCGCCGATCGAGTAGGTCGAGCCGTCGAGAGTAAGGACGGCGCCGCTCGCCGGAACGAGATCGAGCACGGTCAGGTCGCCGGTGAAGAGCGCGGCCGCGAGAGCGGGGGCGTCGGACGATTCCCGAACCTCGCGCTGATCCACGAGCCTCGTGCGGATGCTGCGAGCCTGCACCTGCCCGGTGAGGCGATCGATCTCGTCCATCGCGCTGAGCTGCAGCGAGACCTGGTTGGCGAGAACCTCGAGGCCCTGACGAAGCAGGTAAGAGACGCGGTGCGGCGTGCGGTTTGCAAGCGTGATCATGCCGATGAGGGTGCCTTCGCGCACGAGCGACAGGGTGAGCGTCGAGGCCTGGCCCATGTTGCGCATGAACTGCAGGTGATGCGGTGAAGCGCTGCGCAGTTCCGTCATGCCGAGATCGATCGAGGCGGGATCGGTGGTCGACGCGAACGGCAGAGCGAGAAGGGGAGAAGTGGGTCCGGAGCTGTCCGAGATCAGCCTGGAGAGTTTCGACAGGTACAGCTGGCGGGCCTGGTTCGGAATGTCGGATGCCGGAAAGTGGAGTCCGAGATATGGCTCCATGTCATCCGGAACCTCCTCAGCGACAATCTCGCCATGTCCGTCTGAGTGAAACGAGTAGATCGTGACCCGCTCGAACTCGGTCAGCTTGCAGAGCTCGCGGGCGGTAGCTTCCCAGAGCTCGCGGCGGGTGCGAAGCTTGGCGAGTCGGTGCATCGCGCCGTAGACGGCGACCGCCGAGCGGTCGTTTTCGTCGCCGAGCGCCGGTTCGAACTCGATCAGCGTCAGGCCATCGCTCTGGTGGACGATGGCTTCGAAGTCCCGTTCGCCGATTGAGAGCGGCATCGGGTTGCGCGCGGGGGCAGCGCCCGAGATGGCGGAGAGGTGCGTGGAAACCCAGCTGGCGCCGACAGCGAGAGCGAGCGGCTGCCCGAGCAGTTCGCCAGCGGGGGTGCCGAGAATGACGTCGCAATTCTCCGAGGCGAGAGCGATCGTGAGGGTGGCGGGGTCGATGGCGAGCATCGCGCCGTGCAGCTGAATCGATCCTGGTGTTCGGATGGGTTCCTGCACGCATTGTTCGAGCCGACGGCGCTCGTCTTCCGCTTGGGGGTCGAGCACGTGTGTCATTGCGTCCAAGTGTATCTTTCGAGACTTATTCGGCTCGGGGGTATTGACACGGAACGGTGGTGTGGGGCTTGGGGTATCGGGCAATCGAACGCCCCACGCAAATTCAACCTAGCGCGGGATTGTCACGCTGACGATCGTTCCCTGCCCCATTGTGCTGCGAATGGATATCGCCCCGCCGTGAGCCGACGCATACTTCTCGGCGATGAAGAGCCCTGTTCCCGCACCCTGCTGTTGGAGTCGGCTCGCGGCTTCTGTGCGGTAGAACGCTTCGAAGAGTCGAGAGAGGTCTTTCTCCGCAATGCCGCGCCCATCGTCTTCCACTGTCAACTCCAACGCATCCTCCTCTGCTGTGAGGGTCACGCAGATAGTGCCGCCGGCCGGGGTGGCGTTGAACGCGTTGGCCAGAACATTTCCCAGAATCTCGCTGAGCTGCGACGGTGATACGTCTGCAATGAGTGAATCCGGGGCCTCGTAGCTAAGCGTCAAGCCCGAGCTCGCCGCCCTGCTGTCGAATGCGAGGACGGTCTGGCCCAGAAGAGAGCTGACGTCAGTCGATTCCTTCGTGATGCTCGCACCGCCGCGGCCCACCACAAGAAGGTTGGTGATGAGCCGTTGCAACCGCGCAGCGTTGCGGGTGATCACTGCTAACTCTTCCTGAACGCCGTGCTCTTCGCCGTCGATCAGTTCGGCGTATCCGATGATGTTGGTCAGGGGAGTGTTGAGCTCATGAGACATGAGGGTAAGAAACTGATCTCGAGCTGAGACTGCATTCACCAAGTCAGTCACGTCGTTGGCGATGACCATCGTTCCGGCAGGTTGCCCACCGGGAAGAGAAATTGTTCTGGAACTTACCGAGACCGCGCGCCGGTCGTCGGGCGGGCCGACCCAATACGTTGTCTTCGGCATGTTCGCTGCGGTCAAGCGGGCAACGATCGATTCGTCGTGAGCCTCGACGGCCGTCACCCCGTCTTCGCGGTACAGGAATCTAGTGTGGTCGTCGGTTGACCCGGTATGGACAAGATCGTCGAGTGTGACGGCCGCGGAATTGCGGAAAAGCACACGGCCCTCTGCGTCGAAGATGACGGCCGCAGCCCCAACTGCCTCCGCGAACGTGTACAGGGTGGCTTGCGTGCGTTCGGCTTCCGCTTGGGTCGCCAGGATCTGATCCGGGATTGTTTGCCACTCCTGGCCACTCTCCACCCGGCGGGATGTCGCAAATGAAATGACGCTCCCCAGACCGAGCGTCATGAACGGCAATGCGAGAAGTGAAAACCAGTCCGGACCTGAGTTCGGAAACTGGTCCCCTCCCAGCCACGGGACCGCAGAGACGGCGAGCCCCGCGGTGAATGAAGCGGCCGACGCCACAGCGACCGGGAGCGCATAGCCGATCCAGAGGACCGGGAAGATCACGAGAAAAGTCGCCGCGTCTGATGGGCCGAACACCGGCCCCTTGAGAACAGCGACAACCACCACGTCGAACAATGGGACGATCACGATCAAGCCACGAGGCAAACGCTCCCAGGGGATGAAGAGAACGGCCGCGGAAAATATGACCACAGTCGAGGCCCACGCGACTGTGGCAACGGAGTCGACGACCTCCTGGTAGCTCGCATGAAGCGCGAGGATGCCAATGGCAGCCAACAGGGCGAACGGCACCTGCGCCATCGTCAGCAGCTTTTGACGCTGACGGGCAATAGTGGTGCGACGTGATGTGGCCTTCACCATCGACTTCTCAATTCTCTGTGCGGATCGAGGCTGTGAAGCCGCTACAAGCCGGGTAGTGCATGTCTCCACGAGACGCGCGGGTCGGTCTACCCGAAAGCATTCGTTCTGGATGCCAAATCGGATTGGAACCATTCATAATCCGGCGGCAACGGCACGACGGAAACGTGTGGGTGCCCGCGTGCGTGGGAGGTTTCGGCAAAATCGCGCCGCATCCGAAAGGGAATCAGAATGGCAGAACACGTGCTCCGCGGCGATAGTCCGGACTGCGCGGTCGTAGTTCGGAAGAGAGTTCTGACTGAGTGGTGCCCCCAGGCAGATTCGAACTGCCGCCCCTGCCTCCGGAGGGCAGTGCTCTATCCCCTGAGCTATGGGGGCCCAGGTGCGTGGTCAAGATTAGCAGTGTGCTGAGCAAGTGGTTCGCGACCGCCGCACCCGTCGGCCAGGTTCGTATGCTGGCCGCATGGATGAAACGACCACCGCCGACGTCACGCTTCGACAGAAACTGCGCTCGATCAAGGTTTTCCCCGCTGATCTGCCCGCATTTGACACGGATGCCGCCCCGGCTCACCCGCTCGACCTCCTTGTCGAGTGGGTCGGCGCGGCGATCGACGCGGGTGTCGCGCAGCCGCACGCGATGACGCTCGCGACGGCGACGGCATCCGGAATCCCGTCTGCGCGAACACTGCTGCTGAAAGACGTGACGAGCGACGGCGTGTGGTTCGCCTCGCTATCCACCGGGGTGAAGGGGCACGAAATCGACGAGAACCCCGCGTGCGCGCTCGTCATGTACTGGCGCGAGCAGGGGCGGCAGGTGCGA
>Ga0247812_10000641_pt1 | contig 20936 bp, 18 predicted proteins | sample UWRJL149409B1_FD_178011 | JGI IMG/M metagenome (GOLD analysis project Ga0247812, IMG submission 178011) | Plant litter microbial communities from Arlington Agricultural Research Station in Wisconsin, United States - UWRJ-L149-409B-1 | ecosystem: Environmental > Terrestrial > Plant litter >...
CCACGCCGTTCTGGAAATGGCCCTGCTCGTGCACGGTCAACGCGGCCAGGAAGCGGTCCCATCGCTGCTGTAGCGCTGGGTCGGCGCTGCCGCGATCTTCCCAACGGGGCAAGGTAATCGTGCCCGTCAATTGAACGGACGGGGAATTGAGCGAGCACCGGTTGCCTTGGGACTGCCAGCGGTAGGTCCAGGAGACGTTCCATTCGGCATGGCCCGGGTAGCGCTTTCCCACCGCATTGGCCGGCCCCAGCGAGCGCATCGCGCTGACCAGCTCGCGGTCGGTCGTCCCATGAATGGGGTAATGCGCGAAGGTAGGCGGGTCATAGGCCGACGCGACGTTGGCGACCAGCATGAGCACAACAAGGGGCAGCAAGCGCATCCCTGCACTCCGAAAAGGTAATCGCAAAGTGTAATCGCGACGGATCGGGATGCGCGACCCAGGCGTGCCCGTCCTGCGCATTCACTCAGCGACCTGGATTCATGCAAGATCCATCCGCATCTGCAATCCGATTGCACGCAACGCACCCATCACCGTACGCAAGGTCAACGTGCGTCTCCCACTCAATTGCCGATGCACCACCTCGGCAGGCAATCCACATTCACGCGCGATCCCCCGCAGTCCCTCTTCACCTGCGACATAGGCCAACGCTTCCCCAAGAATGGCCGCATCGCCCTGGCTCTCCACGATGCACTCGTTCAAGTAATCCACCACTGCCTGCGGGGTACGCGGACGATCAAAATGGCCTGCCGCTTCCATCTCCGCGTGCGTCATGGTGGCGCGCGGCGGCGTCATCGTGGCCCCCATGCACTCAGTTCGGGGGTCCGGAAAGACACGCGCGCAGGGCGCCGGAGCTGCAATGACATCGGTAGGACCTCGCAGGGCAAACGGCCACCTGCGCCGAAGCGCGAGGTGGCGGGCGGTGCGGGTTGGCGTACCGGACTATCTGAGAGCTCAAAACCGGCGGATCGGGATCCCCGCGCACCGCCCGCCGTATGACCGGCAGTGCAGTGCATTCTCCGCCGTGCCCGAAGGCCACAACAGAGGCAATTGCTCTCAGGTAGTAACAGGACGCCAATCCCGGCTGGCACATTCGGCACCAGCCCGGTCATCGTGCGATGTGGCGTCCAAGGGCGTCCATCAGGAAATCTGCGAAGTCATCCTGCGTCACCTGTGTAAGGCAGTGGATAACAGGAGTTTCAGGCAACGCCGGTCATCAATCGATTGCCCGCGCCGGCACACACATCTCGCTCGCTGCTTCGACATACTCCGACAATGCCCCAAGACCCGCAGCCGCTCGGCGGCTGTCCACCTGCGGCGCCTCTTCGATCTCATCCGGGTACCATCTCCGGCCCACACAGCTGCCCTGGGTGCCGTATCGCTGGGGGCTGTGGGTCCGGTCCCAGAGGTAAGCATACTTACGGGCATCCACTTCGCCGGATCCGACTAGAGGCCACATCAAGGCCAGTGCCTGGTGCTGCACCTGAGGGGCACGATCGGCATGCAACGCCAGCAAGGCAGCTGCATCGGCTGCCGACTTTCCGACGACCGATACACGCGGCCAGCCGGATGCGGCCATGATTGCCGAGAGCCGACGGGAATGTGCGGCATCCGTGGACAGCACATGGGCGACGTCCACGGGCTGCGTGCGGCGGACCTGTTGATCGACCTCCGCCATCGCGATGAGTTCGCTGGCCAGCTCAGATGCGTATTCGCTTCCCCACGTGGGATAGCTCGTCATGCCGAACAATGCGAATAGCAGCAGGTGACGCTTCGTCCTTGTCACGCCTCGTCCTTGGTTGCCGAAGGCGTCAGACAGAGCACGCCGGCTCTCTAGAATAAGGTGCCCTGTGCTTCATCTTTCACTTTGATCAATAGCGGCCGCACAAACCGCGTGCAATCCAGCTTCGGCCAATGGCTGTTCTGCGCATCAAACCCCAGCCGCCTGCGCGCCAGCTTGAATCGATTGTTCAACAGGTCTGCATAGACGCCCTGGCCGCGCATGCGCGTGCCGAACTGGCTGTCGTAGTCCTTGCCGCCGCGCAGCTGGTTGATGGTGCTCATCACGTGCGCGGCACGGTCGGGGTAGTGCGCTTCCAGCCAGTCGCGGAACAGCGGCGACACTTCCAACGGCAGCCGCAGCAGCACATAGCCGGCAGTGCGCGCGCCGGCATCGCGTGCTGCCTCCAGGACGGCTTCCAGCTCGGCATCGTTCACCCACGGAATCACCGGCGCCACCATCACCCCGACCGGGATGCCCGCGTCGTGCAGCCGCCGCATGGCGCGCAGACGGGCACGCGGTGCAGCGGCACGCGGCTCCAGTTTCGATGACAACACCGGGTCCAGCGAGGTCACCGAGAAATGCACGCTGACCAGGTTCTTCTCCGCCAGCGGCATCAGCAGATCGATGTCGCGCTCGACCAACGCGTTCTTGGTGATCAGCGAAAACGGGTGCTGTGTTTCCAGCATCACTTCGATCAGTTGGCGGGTGAGTTTAAATTTGCGTTCGATCGGCTGGTAGGCGTCGGTGTTGATGCCCAGCGCGATCGGCTGCGGCACGTAGCCCGGCTTGGCCAGTTCCTTGCGCAGCAGCTGCGCGGCGTTGGTCTTGGCGAACAGCTTGGTTTCGAAGTCGAGGCCCGGCGACAGATTCAGATAGGCGTGGGAGGGACGCGCGAAGCAGTAGCTGCAGCCGTGCTCGCACCCGCGGTAGGGGTTCACTGACTGGCTGAAGCCTACATCCGGGGAGCTGTTGCGGCTGATGATGCTGCGTGCGGTCTCCGTGCGCACTTCCGTCCGCAGGCGAGGAGTCAGGAACTCCTCGCTTTCATCCGGCTCCCAGCCGTCGTCCACCGCTTCGCTGACTGTGCTCTCGAAGCGGCCAGCGATGTGGGAGGTAGCGCCACGGCCTTTGATCGCTATAGGGGGAAGGGAATCAGGGCGACCCATGGGAATTTTCTACTCGAAGTGCGATTAGTATTATTGCTAACCACAGCATATGCAATGCGCTGGAATTCAGGTGGCTGTAGGCGTGGAGCGGGATCGGGCTGCAGGTTGCCCCCATGGTTATCCACAGGACATACGGTCATGTCGGGACAGCGCGCAGGACATTGCAGGCCACGCGATGCGCGACCGAGGGTAGGGGATCTGGGTCTCAGGGGATGCGACGGAACGGTAGTGACGGCCGCTGGCCGTCAGCAGTGTCGGGTTGACGGCCAGCGGCCGTCACTACCGAAGATCGTCGCGTTGACGGCCAGCAGCCGTCACGACCGGGTGGATCGGTTTCCGCCGACCATGGGTCGGCGCTACCAGGCGGTCAGAGTCTGGCCAGGTAGGCCTTTACCGTGGCATCCAGGCCGTCGTACAGCGCTTCGCTGATCAGGGCATGGCCGATCGAGACTTCCAGCACGTCAGGCACGGCGGTCAGGAAGGCGCGCAGGTTGGCCTGCGACAGGTCATGGCCGGCGTTGACGCCCAGGCCTACCGCTTGTGCCCGGCGGGCGGCGGTCGCGAACAGCGCCAGCATGTCGGTGGCATCGCCAGCGGCATGGGCTTCGGCATACGGTCCGGTGTACAGCTCGATGCGGTCGGCGCCCACGTCGGCGGCCCGTTCCAGCAGCGGATTGCCGGCATCGACGAACAGGCTCACGCGGCAACCCATCGCCTTCAGCGAGGCGATCAACGGCCTAAATCGGTCTGCATCACGCTCGAAGTCAAAACCGTGGTCGGACGTCAGCTGGCCATCGCCATCGGGCACCAGGGTGGCCTGCGCGGGGCGGGTGGCCTCGCACAGCGGCAGCAGGCCCGGGTAGCCATCACGTGGCGGGGCGAACGGGTTGCCTTCGATATTGAACTCGACGCCACGTGCCTGGGTCAGCGCGGACAGCGCGTGAACGTCTTCCGCCGTGATGTGCCGCCGGTCAGGACGCGGATGCACGGTGATGCCGTGCGCGCCGGCGTCCAGGCACGCCTGCGCGGCGCGCAGCACATCCGGATCGTGGCCTCCGCGCGAGTTGCGCAGTACGGCGATCTTGTTCACGTTGACGCTGAGACGGGTCATGGCGGTAAGGCACGGACAGAGGGGCGCAGTGTAGCGCCGCTGTCACAGCAGGGGCGAGGCCAGGCGGGCGAACGCCTCCGGCAGGCGGTGCCGCCACAGGCCGCGGTTGCGTTCGTTGTGCACGCGCGTCGCACTGGAAAACTCGTGCTCCAGGATGCCGGCCAGCTCGGCGACGCGCCCCTTGTCCCGCAGCAGCATCGACAGCTCGAAGTTGAGGCGGAAACTGCGGTGATCGAAGTTGGCGGTGCCCACGATGCACACGTCGTCGTCGGCGATGAACGCCTTGGTATGCAGCATGCGCGGACCGTACTCATGGATCTTCACCCCGGCCTGCAGCAGTTCGTCGAAGTAGGAACGCGCGGCCTGGGTGACGAACCATGAGTCACTCATCTTCGGCACCAGCAGGCGCACATCCAGTCCACCGAGTGCGGCCGAGGTGAGCGCCATGCGCGCGGCCTCGCCCGGCACAAAGTAGGGCGTCACCAGCCACACGCGGTGCTTGGCCTCGTGGATGGCCGCCACGTGCAGGCGGTGGATGGTTTCCCAGCCCGAATCCGGGCCGGACACCAGCACTTGCGCGTTGATGCTGCCATCGGCGCGCGACGGCGTTTCACGTGGCCACAGGCGTTCCTGGTCGAACTGTTTGGCCTCCTGCCCGCTGGCGTACAACCAGTCCTCCATGAAGACCAGTTGCAGGCTGCGCACCACGTGCCCTTGCAGCCGCATGTGCAGATCGCGGTAGGCGTTCGGGTCGCGCTGCTCGTTTTCTTCGTCGGTGATGTTGATGCCGCCGGTGAAAGCCAGCACACCGTCGATCACCACCAGCTTGCGGTGCGTACGCAGATTCAACCACGGCCGCTTGAAGGGCTTGAGCAGTTGCCGCGGATGGAACCATACGGCCTCGCCACCGGCATCCAGCAGCGGCTTCAGGAAACGCGCGCGGATGTTGCCCGCACCTACCGCATCGAGCAGCAACCGCACCTGCACACCGCGCTGTGCAGCAGCCACCAGCGCATCGCGCACGGCGGTGCCGGTGTGGTCGGGTTCGAAGATGTAGTACTCCAGGTTGATATGGTCCCGCGCTTGGGCGATGCCTTCCAGCAGGGCCGCGTAGGTCGCTGCACCGTCGACCAGCCATTCCACTTCGGTGGCGCTGCTGGGTGCCAGGCCGGTGGTCGCCTGGCCGATCGCCGCCAGCTCGGTACAGTCGGCGTCCGGCGGGCAGACGGTGCTGTAATGCTCCATGCCCGAGCGCGAACGGCCGCGGCGCAGGCGCTGCCGATTTACTTTCTGCGGGCCGAGCAGGTAATAGATGAAAAGCCCGATATAGGGCAGCGCCGCCAACGACAATATCCAGCTCAGGGTGGCGACCGGTTCGCGTTTCTGCAGCATGATCCAGCCGATCAGGCCGATCAGATACAGCGCATAGGTAATCGCCAGCGACGTGCCGAGGTGGGGAATGGTGTCCAGCCAATGGCGGAGGGCGTCGAAGAAAGCAATCATCGGCGGATGATACGCGAGCGGAGGCGGGCGTCAGATCTTGGACAAAAAAAAACGCCTCCGTTTCCGAAGGCGTTTTCCAGTCGCGTCATGAGTGCGGACTGCGTAGTGCGTTTACTGCTGTACGAAACCGATCTTCTTCATCTGGGCGTTCTTCGCGCTGGCCAGGATCTTGGCCATCACGTCGTACTCCGAGTCCGGGCTCGCGTCGATCCGCAGTTCCGGCTGGTTCGTCGGGTCTCGCTGGACCTCCTGTTCCATCCGCTGCTGCAGTTCGGTCACGGCGACCGGGCTGTTGTTCCAGAACACCTGGTTGCTCGCATCGACGCGCAACTCGACCGGCGGCGGCGGTTCAACCGTCACCGGTGGCGGGTTGAGCACCTTCTGCGGCAGGTCCACGGCGATCGGGTAGGTCATGATCGGCGCGGTCACGATGAAGATGATCAGCAGAACCAGCATCACGTCCACGAGGGGCGTGACGTTGATATCGGCCATGGGGCCTTTGCCACCACCAGAACTGAATGCCATGGCTTACTGCCCCTTCTCTTTGGTCGCAACGAAGCCGACGTCCAGCATGCCCTGTTCCTGCGCGACCTTGGTCAGCTCATTGATGACACGCATCTTGGTGGTGCGGTCACCACGCAGGTTCAGCGGCGGCTGCGGGGTCTGCTGGGCGGCGGTGGAGAGGCGGGACTCAAGCGTCCCGCGATCGATTTCCTCGTCGTTCCAGTAAACCGAACCGTCTTCCTTGACCGCCAGCGTGATCGGACCCTTACGATCATTTGCATCGTCCGGGTTCTGGATCAGATTGGCTTCGGGCAGCTCGACCTTGACCTTGTGGGACATCAGAGGCGCCGTGATGATGAAGATGATCAGCAGCACCAGCATCACGTCCACGAGGGGCGTAACGTTGATGTCGGCCATGGGGCCGCCGCTGTTACCACTACTGAAAGCCATAACGGGCTCCGTCTAGATCGGTGTGAACTACCTTCGTGCCGGGTACAGCGCGTCCTTAGCGGACGCGCGAACCGGTAGCGAAGAAGTCATGCAGGTCGTGTGCGAACGTATCGAAACGGCTGATGGTCGCGCTGTTGATCTTGCTGAAGAAGTTGAAGGCGAACACGGCCGGGATAGCCACGAACAGGCCGATCGCGGTCATGATCAGCGCTTCACCCACCGGGCCGGCGACGGCATCGATGGAGGCCGAACCGGTTGCACCGATCTTGATCAGCGCGCCGTAGATGCCCCACACGGTACCGAGCAGACCGACGAACGGAGCGGTTGCACCGACGGTGGCCAGCAGGGTCATGCCCGACTGCAGGTTGTTGCTTTCGCGGGTCACGGCCTGACGCAGGGCGCGGTCGACGAATTCCGAACGGCTCAGGGTCTCACCCAGGCCACCGGTTGCGCCGCCTTCGGCACGCTGGTGATGGGCGGCAGCCTGTGCGGCGTCCAGGGCGATCTTCGAGAAGGGCTCCGAAGCCGGCTGCTCTTCCATGGCACGGATGGCGTCCTGCGCGTTCGGGGTATCCCAGAACAGGCTGGTGACCTTGTCAGCAGCAGCCTTCAGGCGGGCAGCACGGAAGATGTTGATGACAGTCCAGTACCAGGACATGGCCGACATGACGATCAAGGTGATCAGCACGACCCAGGAGACTGCGAAGTCGCCCGGCTGGCTGGTCATTTCATGGATGAGGTGCTCGAAGCCCATCTGCGACAGGGCGTTGGAGTTGCCCCCAGCAGCAGCGGCGATGAAAATTTCCTGCAGCATGACGCTTACCTTTGTTGTGTGTGGTGTTGAAGGGTGTAGCTGGACTAACGAACTGTCAGCAGAGGTGGCCCGGAGGCCACCCGGCGTATCAGCTCAGTGCAAAGTTGACCGGTACGCGGACGCGGCCCGCGGCTTTCTTGCCGCCCGATTCTGCTGCGTTGAAGCGCCACTTGCGTGCGGCCTCCATTGCAGCGCGATCCAGGTCGCGGTTACGGCTGGATTTCTCGACCGTGACATTGGTGACGTTGCCTTGGGCATCGACATCGATGATCAGGATCACTTCACCCTGGATGCCCGCACGGAATGCAGCCGGCGGATAACGCGGGGGATTCATGTTCTTGGACGAGATATCCACGCTGGCCTCGATGGAGGTCGGCGGTGCCGGCGGCGCAGGCGGCGACGGCGGGGTGACGATATCGGTCGGACGCGGATCCGGAATGTCGACCACCGGCGCCTGCGGCGGCGGGGGAACGGGCGACGGTTTCGGCGGCGACAGATTCTTCACTGGCGGCGGAGGGGTCTCATCCGGCGGCGGCGGCGGCGGCGGCGGCGGTGGCGGCGGCGGCGCGTCGACGATGGTCACCATCACATTGCGTTCTTTTTCCGCAGCAGCCTTGGGGGCCACGGCAGGAATCAGAAGCATCATGAAGGCAGCCAGATGCAGGGCGATTACAAACGCGATCCCGAAGATCCGGGGCCAGCTCAGCCCTTTCTCTGCAGTTTGTTCGTAGCGGTGAAAGACTAGTTGTTCCGTCATGCGCCAAGAGCTCAATTGTGGGGCCGGGTTACCGGGGAGCGGTAACCCTGATCAGCGGTGCATGACACCGCAGGAACCTCCAAGCTTATACCAATCCTGAGTGCCTGCGTACGCTTTGCGCAGGCATTCAGGCGTTATTCCTACTTACTTCAGGTTGATGATTTTATCCGCATCCGCGGCGTTCTTCAGGCCACCCTTGGCCTTGGCCTGACGTGCCGCTTCCTTGGCCTGGGGAATCTTCCCTTCACTGTGCAATACACGTGCCAGATTCAGGTACGTTTCGCCGGTGGGCGACAGCGGGGCGGCCTTCTGCCACGCTTCGATCGCTTTGTCGACCTGCTGCGGTTCGGAATAGTAGTAAGACTGGGCCAGGGCCAGATAAGCCTGGTTGTCCGGCTTCAGGATGCCTTTCTCAAGTCCTTCGTTGATGACCGAGATTACTTCTTTTTCTTTGTTTTCGCTGTTGGCGTAGATCGAGTACAGCTGCTTGTATTCGCGTTCGTCGGTCAGCTGGCCGGCAGCACGCAGCTTTTCCATGATCGCAGCAGCCTTGTCCATCTGCTCTGCCTGCATGTACATGCTGGACAGATTGATCTGCGCCTTCTTGTCGGTCGGGTTCTTCGCCGCGATCTGCTCGGCTTCCTTGACCGCGTCACCGGTCTGGCCGGCTTCGGACAGTGCAGCCATCAGCAGCTGGTTCCACTGGTCCTTCGGCTCGGGGGATGCGGCAATGGCTTCACGCAGCACCGGGATCGCATCGGCATAGCGCTCCAGCTGGTACAGCGCCTGGCCCTTGGCCATCAGGTCTTCCGGCTTCTTCGAACCGCTCTCGGCGAAATACTTGTCGATCAGGGTCAAGCCCTGTGCCTGCACGGCCTTGTCGTCGTCCTGCAGCTGCAACTGGGCCAGCATCAGCATCGACTGGAAGTGACCGTTGTTGTCCAGGCCATTGAGGTCCAGCACCTGCTGCAGGTACTTCTTCGCCGTGGCGACGTCATCGGTCTGGTAAGCGGCCTGCGAGGCCAGCTGCAGGGCAAGCGATTTATCGTATTCGTTCGCCGCCGAATTGCCGATGATGGACTGCGCTTCGGTCAGCGTCTCCGGGTACTGCTGCTCGTTGTAGCTGTCGATCAGCTTCTGCAGCTGCTTCCCAAGCTTCGGCGAGGACTTCACGCCCGGTTCCTTGCGGGTCGCGTTCGGGTAGAGCGGCGCAGCCGTTTCGGCCTTGCTGCTGCCACGGCGCTCGCGCTGCTCGGAACGGTCGGCGGAGCGCGTCTGCGCGAAGGCATCGGTGACCACGGCGCCGCTCACGGCAGTCGCGATCAGCATGGTCAGCAGGGCTTGCTTGTGGTTACGGAGCATCATCTTTCACCTCGATCGGACCGCTTAGCGGCAGCAATGACGTACGTCAGAAAAATCTGAGCCGCCAAACGTATCAGAATTATGGGACGTGAGAAATCGTTTCCTGTGCTGCATCACAGCATTTTCATCGAGGCTCAGCTACATCTCGGCTTGCGTCCGGCCGCCTGCGCCTGCTGATAGACGCCCTGTAATCCAGGCGCATCGCGCTGCAGTTCGCGGATCCGATTGGCGGGGTCCGGGTGGGTGGACAACCACTGCGGGCTACGTCCCGCGCTCGCCGACATCATGTTCTGCCACAGGTTCACGGCCTGCGCGGGATCAAACCCGGCCTCGGCCATCAGCTTCTGGCCGACCACATCGGCTTCGCTTTCCTGGGTGCGCGAACCGGGCAGCAGGAACAGGGTCTGCGCGCCCATGCCGCCGAACTGATTGACCGCGCTCGCTGCGGTATCACCATAGGCAGCGCCGGCCAGCGCGCCGACCACCGAAAGACCCGTCTGCGCTCCCATCTGCCGGGTGATGCGCTCTTCATGGTGGCGCGCGATCACGTGGCCGATCTCATGACCGATGACCGCGGCAAGCTGGTCCTGATTCTTGGCCACGGTGAAGATGCCGGAGTTCACGCCCACCTTGCCGCCTGGCAGCGCGAAGGCATTGGGTTCGTTATCGGCGAAGACCGCCGTTTCCCACCGTACGCCACGGTACTGAGCGGGAAGCTGAGCCACCAGCGCAGTGACCACGCACTGCACATACGCGGTCTGCTTGGGGTCGGTGCTGACCTTTTCCTTCTGCTTGGTTTCCGCAAAAGCCTGGGCACCCAGCTGATCGAGCTCGGCCTGGGATACCCCGCCCACGACCTGACGGCGGCCGGTCGGCGAGGTGGTGGTGGCGCATGCGCTCAGCAGTGCGGTGATCGTAAAAGCCAGCAGAAGTCGTTTCATGGATCCATTCCCCGTGTTCATGCACTGAGTGTCCACGCCGCAAGCTTAATTTTTCGTCAATCCCTGCACGACACGCACGGCAGAGGCTCGATGGCGTTGTCCGTCGTACTTCGCGAACGGTGATGGCATCCGCCGAGCGTGGCTCGGCGGTACCGCTTCGTCGGCGCAGAAGGCGGCTGCTGCTGTAACGCGGCGCCGTGCCCGGCGGATGCGTCAGTGGGTGCCGAACAGCATCAGCATGCTCAACGCCACCGCATTGTTGAGCGCATGCGCGGCAATAGGCGCCCACAGGGTTCCGGTGCGCTGGTACAGCCAGCAGAATGCGGCGCCCATGCCACCGTAGATCAGCCACAACTGGGCGATTTCAGCGGGACCGTTCGCACTGGTTCCCGGTATCTCGTGCACGAGCGCGAAAGCCAGACTGCTCAACACCATGCCCAGCACGGGCTTGCCGGCCTGCCACAGGCGGCCGAACAACACGCGGCGGAACAGCAGCTCTTCGTAGGCCGGTGCCAGCACGACAGCGAACAGCATCAGGAACACAGGGAACTGATCCACCGCGCGGGTCATCAGGTCCAGGTTTGTCGGAACCGGCTCGATACCGGCGCGCTTGGCCAGGAAGGCAATGCCGTTGCTGAAGATGATGACCAGCACCGCGACGAACAGGGTCCAGCCCCAGGTGGACAGCTTGGCGGCCGCGTGCCGTGAGGTTTCACGTTCCACACGCGTCGCAGGGCGTCGCCAGAAGTACAGAATCAGGGCCGCACCGCCGGTGGCCACCAGCGCCATCAGAATCTGGGCCAAGGGCCCCGGCTGACCGAGCAGGGCAGCTATTGCGTTGGGATCCGGCGCGTCAGCCTTCTGGGAAGCGGCCTCCATGCCCACCATGACCCCGCGGTACAGCCCCCACACGAGTCCTGCCATCAGGCTGATGCCAAACAGGATCAACCCGGCCAGACCCACATCGATCAGAAATCCGGCGAGGGGTGAGCTGGCCTTGCGCGGTGCGCGGGGTGGCGGTGCGGCCGCAGGCAGCGGCGGCGGTGGGACCTGGGCAGTGACGGACATCGGCAACCTGGCAGCTGAAGGGGGCTCCGCCCCGTGCGCGTTGCACGGGGCGATCTCTTCGGATTGTGTCAGATATCCAGGTTGTGCACTTTCAGCGCATTGTCCTCGATGAAGTCGCGGCGCGGCTCGACCACATCGCCCATCAAGGTGCTGAAGATCTGGTCAGCTGCCACAGCGTCTTCGATGCGGACCTGCAGGAGACGACGCGTATCCGGGTTCACCGTGGTATCCCACAGCTGTTCCGGATTCATTTCACCCAGTCCCTTGAATCGCTGGATCTGGCGACCGCGCTTGGCTTCATCGAGCAACCAGGCCTGGGCCTGCGCAAACGAGGTCACTTCGATCGACTTGGCGCCGCGAGAGATGACAGCGCCCTCGCGCACCAGACCGTGCAGCAGCGATGCCGCCTGGTAGATCGCGCGCAGCTCGCCACCGTCGAACGCGGCCAGCGGCAGCACCTGGATGTGCACTTCGCCCATGTGGCGACGCGTCACCAGCACGGCGGCCGGGCGCTGATCGTTGGGTTCCTGCAACTCCAAGGTGAAACGTGCCGAACCGAGGCTGCCCTGGTTGAGACGAGCGGCCAGCGCATCCAAGCCTTCTTCAGGCGATGCATTGCGCAGGTGTTCCAGATCCATCGGAATGAAGTCGACCAGCGCGGCAAGCAGCTGACGGTCATAGCGGTGGGCATTACGGGAGATCGAGTCCAGCGCGCCGGCGTAGCTGAGCAGCAGCTTTTCCAGCGCGACGCCTTCGATGCCGTGCTCGCCGGTGGCCGGCACCAGCGTGGCATTTTCCACCGCGCTGCTAGCCAGATACGCATCCAGCGCCGGATCGTCCTTGAGGTAGAGCTCGGTCTTGCCCTGTTTGATCTTGTACAGCGGCGGCAGGCCGATGTAGACGTAACCGCGCTCGATCAGCTCCGGCATCTGCCGGTAGAAGAACGTCAACAGCAGCGTACGGATGTGCGCACCGTCGACGTCGGCGTCGGTCATGATGATGATCTTGTGGTAACGCAGCTTGTCCGGGTTGTATTCGTCCCGGCCGATGCCCGTGCCCAGCGCAGTGATCAGCGTGCCGACCTGGTCCGATGCCAGCATGCGGTCGAAACGGGCACGTTCCACGTTGAGGATCTTGCCGCGCAGCGGCAGTACGGCTTGGTTCTTGCGGTTGCGTCCCTGCTTCGCGGAGCCACCTGCCGAGTCACCCTCGACGATGAACAGTTCCGACAGCGCCGGATCTTTTTCCTGGCAATCGGCCAGCTTGCCGGGCAGGCCGGCAATATCCAGCGCGCCCTTGCGGCGGGTCAGATCACGCGCCTTGCGCGCTGCTTCACGCGCACGCGCCGCATCGACGATCTTGCCGGCGATTGCCTTGGCTTCGTTCGGGTTTTCCTGCAGGAACGCTTCCAGACGCTGGCCGAAAGCGTTCTCCACCGCCGGACGGACATCCGAACTGACCAGCTTTTCCTTGGTCTGGCTGGAGAAGCTGGGATCGGGCACCTTGACCGACAGCACGGCGATCATGCCTTCGCGCATGTCATCGCCGGTCAGGTTGATCTTGGCCTGTTTGGCAATGCCATTCTGTTCGATGTAGTTGTTCAGCACACGGGTCAGCGCACCGCGGAAGCCGGCCAAGTGGGTGCCGCCATCTTTCTGCGGAATGTTGTTGGTGAAGCAGTACATCGTTTCCTGGTAGGAATCGGTCCACTGCAGCGCCACTTCCACGGTGATACCGCTGTGCTCGCCCACGACCGAGATCACGTTCGGATGCAGCGGGGTCTTCAGCTGGGCAAGATGCTCCACGAAGCTCGCGATGCCGCCTTCATAGTGGAAATCATCGCGACGACCTTCTCCGCGCTGGTCGATCAGCACGATCTTGACGCCGGAGTTGAGGAACGAGAGCTCGCGCAGACGACGGGCGAGGATGTCGTAGTGGAACTCGACGTTGTCGTGGAACGCTTTGGTCGACGGCCAGAATCGCAGGGTCGTGCCGCGCTTGCTGCTGGCCTCGACCTGCTGCAGCGGCATGACGGCGGCACCGTCGGCGTATTCCTGGTGGTAATGGAAACCGCCCTGATAGATGTCCAGGGTCAGCTTCTGCGACAGCGCGTTGACCACGCTGACGCCCACGCCATGCAGGCCGCCGGAGACTTTGTAGCTGTTGTCGTCGAACTTGCCGCCTGCGTGCAGCACCGTCATCACGACCTCGGCAGCCGAGACCTCGCGATCCAGCTTCCTGCTCATCTGCTCGTGCTTGCCGGTCGGGATGCCACGGCCGTTATCCGTCACGCCCACAGACCCGTCTGCGTGGATCGTCACCGAAACGTGGTCGGCATGGCCCGCGAGCGCCTCATCGATGGAGTTGTCGACGACTTCGAACACCATGTGGTGCAGGCCGGTGCCATCGTGGACGTCACCGATGTACATGCCGGGACGCTTGCGGACGGCCTCGAGGCCCTCCAGCGCAGTGATGCTGTTGGCGTCGTAGGTGCCGCTGTTTGCAGGTGCAGGGGTGTTCTGTTCGTCGGTCATTGCGCTCGCCGTAGGCTCCGCAGGTCGGGCGCCAACGAATGGCGCGCCGAGAAAGAGGGGGTGATACAACCTGAATTATACCAGCCGGGCAGGTCTACCCCGTGGACCACTATGGCACACCGGTCACTTGACCATGTTCCACGTGGAACCGCGTGATATCGGTACGATCCTGCAGTGGTGCCGGCGTTTCGGTAGCTGTGATGAATATCTGCGCTGGCCCAGCCAGCAGGCGGTCCAGCACCCGGGCTTGATGGTTGCGGTCCAGCTCCGATGCCAGGTCATCCAGCGCAATCACCGGCCAGTGCCCGCGTTGCACGGCGTAGTCTTCAGCTTGGGCCAGCAGGCAGGTGAGGGCGGTCAGCTTGGCCTGTCCGCGCGACAGAGCGTCGCGCCCCGGGATGCTGCCGAAGCCAACCGCCCAATCCGCGCGGTGCGGTCCCACCGAGGTATAACCGGCCTGCCGGTCTCGTTCGCGCGCAAGCAGCAACGCATCGGCGAGGGATACTTCGTGGCGACGCCAGCCTGGGCTGAGCGTCATGGACTGCATGTCCAGTTGTGGCGCCAGTTCGGCGGCCAGTTCCACGGCCCGGGACTGCAGGCGCTCCAGGTAATGAAGACGCCGACTGGTCAGCGGCTCTCCCGCCTCCGACAGCTCATGATCCCAGGTATCCAGCATCCGCGACGCCGCCCCTTGCTTGAGCAGTGCATTGCGCTGCTTCAAGGCACGGGAATAGCGCCGCCACAGGGAAAGAAAGTCTGGTTCCACGTGGAACAGGCCCCAATCCAGGAATCGACGCCTGGGCTCGCCGCCCCCACTGACCAGCGCGTGGCTGCCCGGCTCAAAGGTCACGACGGCCAAGGCAGCGCACAGGTTTCCCAGCTGCGCGACATCTTCGCCGTCCAGACGGCCTTTCCAGTCCTGTCCAGAGTGACGAAGACCCGCGCGCCGCCTGATCTCGCTGCCCTCGGCGGTCGACTCGTCCCATTCCACAAAAACGTCCAACGATTCCTGGCCTTGGCGGATCAAACCATCCCGCACGCGGCCGCGGAAGCTGCGCCCGTAGGCCATCAGGTGCAGCGCTTCAAGCACGCTGGTCTTCCCCGCGCCGTTGTCGCCCGTCAACAGGTTGATACCCGGCTGTGGCAACAGGTCTGCCGACTCGAATCGACGTACGTGCTGTAGGGAAAGGCGGCGGATCTGCATGAAGGGCGGTTGCCGGAGTCGACGGCGCGGGGAGGTGAGCGATCTACCAGCTTACTGCATCGGTCAAGCGCATCGACCGGCCCCTGAGATCGGGCAGCTGCCTCTCATTCGGTTCGAATCCGCTGCGTTCTGTCGGCTCGGCAGTCGCGGCAACCGTCAGATTTCAAGAAATCTGCACCGCTCATGGGTCGCCGTTCCACGTGAAAGGCGTTGAATCCTTGAATTCTGCTGGGCTCCAGCCCGTGAGCTGTATCAGATTTCAAAGAATCAACGCCGTAGCGGGATGCGTCTGGAAACCCGTTGGATTACTTATACACAACCGTTGGGCAAGCTGTGGATAAAAAAGGCCTCTTACCAAGGTTTGAATTCTATCCACAGGTATTCCCCCAGCCCGACCCCCACTTGGAAGGGGGGTTTCAAGCCCAATAAACCCTTATGAATCATAGAGATAAGGTAGTTATACATAAAATCTGCCCCTACCATCACCACCATGCTTTAGATTTATACCCAGATTTAAAAGCTTGGCAGCCCCTTCGATCAGCTCCTGGAGGGATGTGGATAATCAGTAAGAGGGCAGTGCGAAACACTCGGCAAATCATCGTCAGATCTCCCGCGAAACCAGCAACCTCACTGATTGACTGGCCAACGGCCGCCTTGCGCGTTATTGCCGGACACCGTCGTGAAGTGTGAGATGCAATTGCGCGAAGCTGTGCCTGCTACGGATGATCCACGTGGAACAAAAAAAAACGCCCGAACACGTCGGGCGTTTCTTGTTCCACGTGGAACCCTGTGTCAGAGACGAAGCGGCATCACAACGTGACGAGACTTCTCGCTGCTGGCTTCGCGGACCAGTGCGGAGGAGTTCGAATCACGCAGCTGCACGATGATGAACTCGTCGCGCAGCGCGGACAGGGCATCCAGCACGTAATTCACGTTGAACCCGATCGCCAGATCAGAGACGGTGGTCTCTGCCTCGATTTCTTCCTGGGCTTCTTCCTGTTCCGGGTTGTGCGCGCTGATCTTCAAATTGCCCGGCGAGACCTCAACGCGGATGCCGCGGTACTTCTCGTTGGACAGGATCGCCGCACGCTGCAGAGACGCGCGCAGTGCTTCGCGGTCCACTTTGACCTCACGGTCGGCACCAATCGGAATCACGGCCTCGTAGTCCGGGAACCGGCCGTCGATCAGCTTCGAAGTGAAGGTGACATCGTCGCGCTTGACGCGGACATGGCTGCGGCCCACTTCCAGCTCGATCTCGCGATCACCGCTTTCCAGCAGACGCTGCAGCTCGGTGACGCCCTTGCGCGGCACGATGATCTGGCGCTTGGAACCGCTGGGCTTGGCCAGGTCGGTCTCGCACAGCGCCAGACGGTGTCCGTCGGTAGCGACCGTGCGAAGCGTATCGCCACGCAGGTCAAACAGCAGACCGTTGAGGTAATACCGCACGTCCTGCTGCGCCATTGCGAACGCGGTGCGCTCGATCAGCTCCTTCAGCGTGGCTTCGCCGATCACCACACGCTCGGTGGCCTCGACCTCGTCAACCGACGGGAAATCATTGGCGGGCAGGGTAGCGAGCGTGAACCGGCTGCGGCCGGCCTGCACGGTGATCTTGTCGCCGGTCTGCGAGACCGTGATCCGGCTGCCGTCAGGCAGAGCGCGGATGATCTCGAACAACTTACGGGCCGGAATGGTTGTCTCGCCGTCCTGAGCATCTTCAACCGCGATCCGCGACACCATTTCAACTTCCAGATCCGTACCGGTCAGCGAAAGCTGCCCGTCTTTGACCTGGACGAGGAAATTTGCCAGAACCGGCAGGGTCTGGCGGCGTTCGACCACGTTGACGACCTGTGCCAACGGCTTGAGAAAGGCTTCGCGCTGCAGTGTGAAACGCATGTGGTTCCGTGCCCCTATGCTTTAAAAGATGTGGAATAAATCAAAAGCTTGGTGGTGATGGTAGAGCCAGAATTCAGGGAAAACACATCTAAGTATTTGTTTCCAAACAATATTTCATGCTCGAAACCCTCTGGAATACCGCCCCTCAAGGGGTGGGGAAAGCTGTGGATAAAATCCGAGGCGTCTACAGCAGGCTTTTTATCCACAACATGCCCCACGCTTGCCCCCGGATTCTGCACCGTTTTGTGCGATGACGCCTCAATGGCGTCCGTGCATTATTCGCTCAGCTTGCGGATCAGCTTGTCCCAGTCTTCCCGCAGCTTGCCGTCGGTTTCCATCAACGTCCGGATCTGGCGGCAGCCATGCAGCACCGTGGTGTGGTCACGTCCGGCGAAGGCGTCGCCGATCTCGGGCAAGCTGTGCTCGGTCAGTTCCTTGGTCAGCGCCATCGCCACCTGGCGTGGCCGGGCCAGTGAACGGGTCCGCCGCTTGGACAGCAGATCCTTGATCTGCAGCCCGTAGTAATCGGCGACGGTTTTCTGGATGTTGGGAATGCTGATGGCCTGCTGCTGGGCCCGAAGCAGGTCGCGCAGGGTTTCCTGGGCGAAGTCGGTGGTGATCGCACGGCCCGTGAAATTGGCCCGGGCGGTCAGGGTATTCAGCGCGCCCTCGAGGTCGCGCACATTGGAGCGCATCTTCTTGGCAATCAGGAACGCAACATCGTCGGGGATTTCAGTACCGCGCTCGCGTGCCTTGGCCAGCACGATCGCCGCGCGCGTTTCGAAGTCCGGCGGCTCGATGGCGACCGACAGGCCCCAGGCAAGCCGCGACTTCAGGCGCGCTTCCAGGCCCTCGACTTCGCGCGGATACCGGTCGCAGGTCAGGATGATCTGCTGCTTGCCGTCGAAGAGCGCGTTGAACGTATGGAAGAATTCTTCCTGTGTCCGGTCTTTGCCGGCAAAGAACTGGATGTCATCGATCAACAGCGCGTCCACTTGCTGGAACTGGCGCTTGAACTGATCCATGGTTTTTTCCTGCAGGGCCCGGATCATCGCGCTGAAGAACTGTTCCGAGCGCAGGTAGAGCACCTTGGCATGCGGGTTGGCTTCGCGCATCGCATTGCCGGCGGCAAACATCAGGTGGGTCTTGCCCAGGCCGGTGCCGCCGTACAACAGGAGGGGATTGTGCGCACGGTCACCCGGCTTCTGCGCGGCCTGGAAGGCGGCGGCCAGACCCAGCTGGTTGCTCCGGCCTTCGACGAAATTGGCGAAGGTGTAGTGCGAATCCATGTTGCCGGCGAACGGCACCACCGGCTCACTGGCCAGCGGTGGCGCAGCGGGCGAGGCACCGCCGGTGAACAGCCCCGGATTCGGCGCGATCTGCGTCTCCATGGGCCGCGGACGCGAGCCGATTTCAAGAAAAACGTCGCCGAACCCTGCGAAATGGGTCAGCAGCTCACGGATGCGTGGCAGGTACAGGGCGCGTACCTGATCCACGATGAAGGCATTCGGAGCGAAGAGGATCAAGGCGTCAGCGCGCAGATCGGCCTGCAGCGGCTTCAGCCAGGTGTGAACATCCTCGGGCGGGAATTCCGCCTCAAGGCGTTCGAGACAACGGGACCAGGCATCCATCGGCAATAATCATCTTGGGCCGGGGGGAGGGCGCAGGAAAGCACCGTCCCGACTGGCCGGAAAGGGGGAAAAGGATGACTCAGACTACCACCGCGCGGCAGGCTCTGGAATGGTTGTCCCCCAGTTATTCACAAAATCATCCACAGCTATTGCACAGCCCCATGAAATAACGTAGTCACAAGGGCTTGACTTGAGGGGGGTATGACCTCCAGAATTGCCGGTTCTTTCCGTCCATTTCATACGAGAGGCCCAACATGGCCACCAAGCGCACTTTCCAGCCCAGCAACCTCAAGCGTAAGCGCGACCACGGTTTTCGTGCCCGTATGAAGACCGCAGACGGCCGCAAGATCCTGTCGCGTCGCCGCGCCAAGGGCCGCAAAGTCCTGAGCGCCTGATTGCCATGCCGCTTCCCGCGGCAGACGCAATCCTTCCGATAGTGAGTAATGCCGACCCGCGCAAGCGATTCCCTCGCTCTGCGCGTGTTCGCACGCGTGCCGAATATTCTACGGTCTTCAACGGCGCCCGCCGGGTGTCCGAACCGCTGATGACCCTTCACTGGCTGCCGGGAGACCGGCCGGCCAGAATGGGTCTGGCCGTTTCACGCAAGGTGGATCCGCACGCCGTAGGGCGTAACCGGATCAAGCGCGTCCTGCGCGACGCCATGCGTCATTGCCGTGCCGACCTGCAGCCAGGCGATGTTGTCGTCGTGGCCCGCAGTGCGGCGCGCGCAGCCAGCAACGACGAGATCCGTCAGGCCTTCCTGCGCCTGTTGCGTCGCCTTGGTGCATTGCCCGCTCCGGTCCTGGACGGCACAATGCCGCCTCCCGACGGCGTCGCATCGCCTTCTTCGAATGAGCCGGCACCACGTCCCGGCAACGCAGAGCCTGTCCGCTGATGAACCAGACCCGTATTTTCCTGATTTTTGCCTGGCTGATGGTTGCCGTGCTGCTGTGGATGGAGTGGGGCCGTGAAAAGGCTGCCCCGCCGGTCACCGCCGCCACGACGTCGGCCCCGGCAACCCAGCAGGCTGTGCCGGGTACCACCCCGGGCGGCGTGCCCGGCGCGCAGGTCCCCGGCGCCAACGGTGCCCCGGCTGCCGCCACGGCACAGGCCACGGCCGCGCCGGCCAGCCAGCGCATCACCATCACCACCGACGTCCTGCGTCTGGTGCTGGATGGTGGGCGCGTACTGGATGCCGAGCTGCTGCAGTTCCCGCAGACCAAGGACGACAACAGCCCGCCGGTGCGGCTGCTGACCGAAGATGCCGTTCACCCGTACAGCGCCGTCAGTGGCTGGGCCAGCGAAGACAAGAGCGTGCCGGTGCCGGGCGCAGAAGGCTTCAAGCTGGTGGGCGAGCAGCGCGACTTCGTACTGGCCGACGGCCAGAACGAGCTGCAGGTCCCGTTTGTCTGGAATGGCCCGAACGGCGTGGTCATCGACCGCACCCTGACCCTGTCGCGGAACCATTACGCCGTGCAGGTGAAGGACGTGGTCCGCAACAACGGCGCGGCGCCGTGGAGCGGCTATGTCTACCGGACGCTGGACCGCAGCCCGACCATCCTGTCGCGCAGCATGACCAATCCGGACTCCTTCAGCTTCAACGGTGCCACCTGGTACGACAACGACAAGAAGTACCAGCGTCGTGCGTTCAAGGATTACCTGGACGATGGCGCGCTGAACCAGAACATCACCGGCGGCTGGCTGGCGATGCTGCAGCACCACTTCTTCACCGCGTGGATCCCGCAGAAGGATCAGGTCGCCCACTACGTGCTGTCCCAGCATGACGGTCGTGACCAGATCGAAGCCCGCGGCCCGGCCTTCAACGTCGCACCTGGCCAGCAGGTCAGCAGCGAGGCACGCCTGTGGGTCGGCCCGAAGCTGGTCAGCCAGATCGCCAAGGAAGACGTGCCCGGCCTGGACCGTGTCGTCGATTACAGCCGCTTCTCGCTGATGGCCGTGATCGGCCAGGGCCTGTTCTGGGTGTTGAACCAGGTGCACAAGCTGGTCAACAACTGGGGCTGGGCGATTGTCGGCCTGGTGGTGCTGCTGAAGATGGTGCTGTATCCGTTGTCGGCCGTGCAGTACAAGAGCGGTGCGAAAATGCGTCGCTTCCAGCCGCGCATCGCGCAGTTGAAGGAACGCTACGGCGATGACCGCCAGAAGTTCCAGACCGCGATGATGGAGCTGTACAAGAAGGAAAAGATCAATCCGATGGGC
>Ga0247812_10000642_pt1 | contig 20918 bp, 3 predicted proteins | sample UWRJL149409B1_FD_178011 | JGI IMG/M metagenome (GOLD analysis project Ga0247812, IMG submission 178011) | Plant litter microbial communities from Arlington Agricultural Research Station in Wisconsin, United States - UWRJ-L149-409B-1 | ecosystem: Environmental > Terrestrial > Plant litter >...
CTCCTGCTACATCAGTTAAAGGATTAACTGTAATCGTTGCAAAGTTAGAAGTATTACCTGATGTACAAACAAATTGCGAAACAGTAACGTTATTTACAACAATAAGATCTGGCTGAATTACTGTAATTGTTGCAGTTTCAGGACACCCTCTTCCGGATGTTACTGTAATAGTATACGTTCCTGCAGCAAGATTTTCGAAAATCGGTTCATTCTGAGTCGGTCTTGTAACTGGATTCAGTAAAACATCTACTCCGCTTAAAGAGTAAGTATATACCGGATTATTATTTGAAGCATCCAGAGTTACAGAGATAGTTCCGTTAGAACCTCCATTACAAGTCACTGCTGTTGGCAGTAAAGTAATACCGGTTACAAGTGTTGGAGCATAAATGATTACCTCAGTCTCTTTTTCACAATTTGTAGCAATATCCCTTACTTTGAAATTATAGGTTCCAGGAGCTAAATTTGTGAAAACAGCAGAATTCTGATTAGTTGTCCAATTGTCTATCGTATAAATATAGCTGCTTGGATTTGTTACAGTTCCTCCTTCGGCATATAACGTTATTTCACCATTTGGATTATTACAAACTGGCAGTAAAGAATTTTCTCCACGCAATGTTAAAGGCTGTAAAATTGTAACAGTATTTGATGTCGCTGTACATTTATTTGCATCACGAACAGTTACAGTATAGTCGCCTGGGGCAGTAACATTGAAAGAAGTACCTGTTTGGAAGTTATTTCCATCCAGACTGTATTCTAACGGAGCTAATGCAGTTGTAACACCTGTTCCCACTACATTAATCGTATATCCGGCAGGATTTGTACATTGGCTTGCTACACTAGCAACAACCGTTGGCATTGGATCTTGCGAAATATTTACGGTAACATGATCAAAACATCCTTTTGCATCTTTTACATAAACATCATAAGAATCAAAAAACGGAGCTATCTGTGTTGTTGTAAATGTCATCGTATTAGATGGACCGTAAACTGGTGTTCCACCAGCCAGAACAAATGCATAAGTGAATCCTAGTCCTACATTACCTCCAACAATCGTTGAAGCATCGATAGTAAGCACAGCTCCTGCATTGTTACAGTTCTGATTCACAACATTCACAACTAATCCTGACAAATCTAATACTGGCGGTTCTGTAATTTCAACATCAGTAGATGTTAATACACAACTTGGATACGCCGTTTGTGTAACCACAACAGTATATGTTCCTGCAATTAGCCCATTAGGAAGTACAAACGGATTTACAGCAGTATTTCCTGGTCCGGTAAATCCTGTCGTAACTCCACCTCTGAAAATTTCATAGTTGTATGGACCTGAATAGCCATCAATATTAATTTCAATTGCACCTGTAGCATTACTATTACAATCTACATTTGAAAACACACTAGCCGTTAATTTTGCTTTATTGAATAAAGGAACTTCGTAAGCATCAGATTTTATGCTACATCCTGTATTGTTATCAATAATTTCAAATTCATAGAAACTACCAGCCGTTAAAGCATCATAAGTAAATGAATTTCCAACTACAATTGGCGCTGGGTTTTCTAGCACGCCATCCTTATAAACATTATAAGTAAACCCATTTGGAATACTTGTACCACCATTGATAACAACATTGATTTCCTGTTTGTTATTATCACAATCGATCAGAGGACCAAAAGTAACAGTTGGAGCAGTCAATTTAGGGAAAGCTGCGATTGGAATCGTTACGTCATCAATACACCCATTCGCATCCCTTACATAATAAGTAAGTGTTTGAGCTGTTTCATTATCTACTGTAAAAGTATTGTCTGTTTTCCAATCAGTTCCATTTTCACTATAGGTATAATCAGAAACTAAGTTAGTCCCTGCACCACCTGTTGCCGTTACGGTTACAACCGTTTGATTAAATTCACTTCCTGTACATTTAAATGGAGATGCAGCGGCAAATGCTTCTACAAGTACCGGATCAGTAATAACAACTGTATAAGGAGTAGAACATCCTCTTGAAGATGATACCGTCACTTCATAAGTACCAGCAGTTAATTCTGTGAATAAACCATTATTCACTTGTGTACTCGTAAATCCTGTTGGAACAGTTCTAACAATTGTATAAGTGTAATCCGGATTGTCAACAGAAGCAGGATCCAAAGTCACTAATATTGAACCATCAGACAATTCTCCCTGAGTTCCCGCACAACTTGGTGAAGTAGGAACTGCAGTGTAAACAACCGGAGTTGGATCAACCATGATAATTGCGTTGGTAACTGTGAAAGAACAATTTCTTGCATCTGAAACCACAATAACATAAGATCCTGAAGCTGAAACTGAATAGTCAGCCGTGTCAGATCCTACAGGGAATGCTATTGGAGCAGAAGTTGGATCTGCATCTTTAGTAACTGTATAAGTATAATCGCCATATCCGCCTATAGCAGAAATTCTGATTGTACCATCTATAATACCTGTACAGAAGATATCTTTTGTGTTTTCTGCCGTAGCAAAAAGCTGAGGTTCAATAACTGTATTAACAGGTACTGTTGATTGACATCCATAAGCATCCTGAACTACAATATCATAACTGCCCGGAGACAAGTCAGTAAAAGTATATCTGTTATCCGGTGTTGGTAAAGTATTACTAGAAAGGAATGTTACACCATTATCAATACTGAAAAGATACGGAGCAACTCCCAATGTAGCACTTACAACCAGTGTTGACTGATTTGTACTGTCATAACAATAATCTGATGTTAAATCAATAGCCGCAACTGGATTAACCGGAGTTGTTAAAGTAAAACTATCCGTTAAAGTACATCCGTTTGCATCTGTAACACTTACTGTGAAAGGACCCGTAATATCGGATAAATCTCCGAAAACACCGTTATTATTGGTCACTGACGGACCAACTGGAGGAGTAAGTGTATATTGATAATTACCCCATCCGCCCTTAGCTGTAACTTTTACTGCTCCATCAATAGTACAACCCAGTGGTGTAACTTCTAATGGGTCTAAAGTTAAGGCTGCTGCAGGTGCCTCAATATCAAAATTGATCAATTTTGGACAATCCGTTTCATTATCAAACACTTCGATAGTATGAGATCCTGATGCTAATCCTGTTAACTCAATTGTTGGAGCAGAGAAATTACTTACCCCTGCAATTACAACCAGAGCTCCATCAAGTTCATAACGATATGTTCCTACACCTGTACCAAAACCTGAAATCAAGAAACTGGCTTTTCCATCTGTTGCTGTTAAACAAGTAATACCAGTAGTAGATTGTTCGATAATGTCAATTTTAATTACATCTTTAATTTCGTATGGTAATTGTTTTACACAATTTGTTCCGTCTGTAACCTGGAATACATAATCACCAGGTGCTAATCCTGTAAAAATTCCACTAGTAGCTCCTGTAACATTAAGTACTGCTGAAGCTGGTGAAATAATTTGATAGGTCAACCCTGTTGTAACCGGCCCAACGGCATTTACAACATTTGTAATTTGTACAGACGTTAATAATGTTGAACAAGTAATTACTGGTCCGGGAACAAAGTCAAAATCTGTTGGTGGGTTCAGTTTGAAAATATCAATTGTACCTGAAGCCTCACAACCATTCTCATCCTGAACAGCAAAAGGAATATTAAGCTGGTCTGCATTATTGTCATTAACTGTATATATTGTTTTTGTATCAAAAGCACTACCATTAAAACTATACAAGAATGTTCCTGTACCTCCAGAGGCCACTGCTGATAAATCTACTGTTGCTGCCAGGCCAATATTTCCAGGACCACATGTCAATGGACTTATTGTTGGTGCTACAACCTGAACTATTGATGGCTGACCTAAAATTGCTGAACCTGTCACCTCGCAACCTAAATCATCTTTTACTATAAAAGGATAAGTTCCTGCAGGTACTGTATAAACAGTTTGGGTTGAAAATACTCCGGAACCATTGAAGCTAAAAGTGTATGGTCCTTTTCCTCCTGTTGCCAATAATTCTATAGTACCAGATCCGCCATTACATAATGGCTGAACCGCATTGAAATCCGGGTCAATTGGAATGATTTCATCCACTATAGCATCATTTGTTTCTATTGGACAATCGTTGGCATCTGTAATGAGGAATTTATAAGTTCCATATTCAGCCTCAATTACTGGATAAGTGAATGAAACATCAGCTAAAGCCAAAGTCACAGGAGCGCCTACCGGAGCATTATTTTTATAAGCCTGATAAGTATAAGGTCTTGTTCCTTTAGAAATTGAAACTGTAATTACAGCATCTGAAACAGCAGTTGGAATAACAGAACAGTTTAAAACTTTAGTAACCACCGCAGTCGCCTCAGGAGTTGCGTTTATAGTTATTTTTTGTTCAACCGGACATCCATTCTTATCCTGAATAACAATAGTCTGCTCTCCAGAATTAAGTCCAGTTGCTGTATAGGTAAGTCCTGTAAAATTCTCAAAAGCACCGTTATTTACACTTATTGAATAAGGCGCCATTGAAGGTGTTGGAGGAATTAAAATTGTTGTATCTGTAATAGAAACATCAACAGAAAAATTGCCCTCACCGGCACATCTGTCAGGAACAGATAAAGCAAAAACAGGTTCTAAATCTTTAGTTAAAGTTACTGCTGTAGCTGGTTTAATACAGCCATTTGCATCTTTAGCAAATACATAATAAGATTCCGTTGGTAAGTTAGCAGCTAAATCAAAGGTATTACTAGTTTGCCAGCCTAATGTTGTTGCTGTAGGAGTTATATTAGTTGTATTAACCAAATATTCATAAGGTCCAGTACCATCTTTAGCCTGTGCTGTTATAATACCTAAATCATTACAATTTTCATTTTTAAAGACTGAAGCAGTAACCGATAACTCAATTGCTGATTCCTGTATATTGAAAATTTCAGATGCTATTTTACACCCATCTTTAGATCCGCCTCTTTCAGTAAATACTATATAATATTGTCCTGGAACTAAATTTCCAACCTGAGGAGCTGGTAAAGCCGGTAAAGCCGGATAATTAACAGGAGTAGGATCTCCAATTATATGGGTTAAAACTCCACTTATATCAGCATTACTTAATGCAGCAAAAACCTGATAATCAATAGACGTTGCTGTTGTATCATAACCTGTAATTGAAAAACTTACATAACCATCATCTTCACCGATACAAGTAACATTGTGAGGAGTAATAACGGGAACAAGCGTCGATGCTGCAGGTATTGCAATATCCGCAGTATTAACAAAATCACAACCTGTATCTCCATCATGTACCACAAATGTATATAGTACTCCAGGGGTTAAACCTGTAAAAATATGAGAATCTCCACCATTGTTTGGACTATAAAAAGTAGATGAAAATGGAGGAACATTCGTTTCAAAAATACCGAAGGTATAATTACTACCTAAAGGCGATGCCTTAACAGTAACTGTAGCAGTACCGTCAGTACAATTTGGAGCTGAAGTATCTATTATAACTTCTAAATCCTCTGGAGGAGAAGTCATCGTTATTTGTCTGCTAAAACTACAACCATTGGCATCAACCACATTAATCGTGTAGATTCCAAAATTAATAATACTCATAAAAGTATAATTTTCTGATGCTATAGTTTGATATGGATTTGGAGGTGTTATTGGATCTCCATAATTATTTGAAATAAAATATTTATATGGTGCAGTACCTCCAACGACATCTTTTACTGTTATTGATCCTAATGTGTAAGTTCCGCTAGTACATTTAATATCAATTTTTGATAATTCAAAGTCAATTGGATCTATTCCATTAATTGGAAAGTTTCTGGTATCAGTACAACCTTTAGCATCTGTAACTGTTATTCTATAAAAACCTGCTGCCAAACCTGAAGTTTGTGTAACGTAATCTCTTGCCAATAATGTATAAGTATTGTCTGTATATCGACTAACATTAAATACAAATGGTGCCAGACCTTTGCTGTTATCTATCGCAATATTAATAGCGGCAGTTTCATCTCCATTACATTTTATAAACTGTGTTTGGGTAATACCCGTTATTTCCGGATCTACTTTAGCCGTAACTTTAACAGGTGCAGTTGTTTCTGCAAAACATTCTCCAGAAGTTACTCTAAAATAATAATCACCAGGACTAGAAGTATTAATTACATTACCAACAACAGGCAAATATGTCCCTCCGGTTCCAACTTTATATTCATAAGTATAGTCACCTGCTATTCCGCCATTAGCTGATAAAGTAATTTGTGCATCTGCTATTGTGAAACAAGTAATATTTCTATCCAATTTCGCACTAATAGTCAATTGGTCAATTACATCATAAACCTCAACAGGTGAAATACATCCATTATCATCTTTAACCGTAAGATTATAACTTCCTGCACCCGGAATGGTTTTAATTGGATTAGTAGTATAAACACCGTTGATACCATATTGTATAGAAGAACCGGTAAAAACGTTACCACCCATAGTAATTGTAAATGGATTTCCTGAATAACATTGAGGAGCAACCGGATCAATAGTAGGTGCTGCATCTTTAACCACAGATACCGGGATATTTTGAGAACAATTTCCATTTTTGTCCATTACGTAAGCATCGTACAATAGTCCATCAACAGTAGTGTTTTTAACAAATATACCTGTAGAATTATAGTCTGATGCAACTGGAGTAACCCCCGATCTTACTACTGCATACTGCAATGGCGAAACACCACCTGTAGCTGTAACTTTAATAGTTGTATTTGCTGGCGATACAGTACAATCGGTTACTTTTGAAGCAGTTGCCGCTAAACTTATAATCGCTGTTGGCTCACTAATTGAAACTGTAGAAGTAGCAAAACATTTTGTTACATTATTCGTCGCTGTAAAGATGTAAGTCCCTGCGGTTAGACCTGAATACAGATAAACATTTCCTGTAACAGCAAGTGCAGGGGTTATAGTCAAACCGCCTCTGGTCAAAACAGGAACTATTGTTCCTACTGTAGCAGTATTAGTTACTGTAAATTTAATAGAACCATCAGTTCCGGCATTACAGCTCACATTAGCAACTGGAGAACCTGTTACCTGAACAGGAACAGAATCATCAATTTTATAATCCCCTGTTATAGTACAATTATTAGCGTCTGTTATTTTAAAATAATAGGTACCTGGAATCAGGTTTACAAATGTATGGGCTTGAGTTGTAATACCTGTAGCAATTGCAACCGCAGGCGAAGGCGCTACTGCAGCATCTGTACTGGTAATTTCAAATCTATATGGAGCAGTTCCATTCGTTACAGTAACCGTTAAATCTGAATCAAGTTCAGCACTATCACAAGTAATTGTATTCGCTTGGGCAAATGCTAAAGCCGATGGTGGGCTTAATACATCAACTACAGGAGATGTAGGAACGGTATAAGAACATCCGTTTGCATCATATACTACAACACTAACAGGACCTGGCGTATTAATAGAGTAAGTATTTGATGTAACTGGTGTAAGACCATTATAACTATATCTATATGGATTTACTCCAGAGTAAGGAGTTCCTGGTAATACTACTGTAACAGTAATTGTTGCTGCCTGAGATGCGTTTCCAACACCACAAGTTAATGGTTTTGTTACAGCCGCAGTAGCCGTTAATTCTGACGGATTAGTTAATGTTGCTGCTACTACAGATGGACATTTTTTAGAATCTGTAACTCTAAACCAATAATTTCCAGCACCAGCATTGCTAAGAATATTTGAAGTCATTGCAGTAAATCCTGTTGTAGCAGAAGTCGTAGAAACTTCATACGTGTATGGTGCCAAACCTAAACTCGCATTAACTGTTATCGAGCCATTAGTACCATTAAAACAAGTCGGATTGGTTGGTGTAGCTGTCGCTGTTGGGAAAACTTTTACATTTATCGTTCTTGAAACTACAGTTTTACAACCTTTGCTGTCTGTAATTTCAAAATAATATGTTCCCGAAGTAGTTGCAGCATAAGTAAATGTGTTGACACCTGTATCAAGAGTAGTAACTAAACCATTAAAAGGAGCAGCTGTATCTTTATTTACTTTATAGCTATAGCCAGGATATCCATTATTGATAGTAACCTGAATAGAAGCATCCGGTGAAGCCGGTGCAATATCACAATCCAAATCAGCCAATAAAGTTGTACTAGCAGTTACTGGTAATGCAATTGTTTGTTCCGGCAAAGGTATAGAACATCCAGTCGAAGTATCGGTAACTGTGATTATATATTTTCCCGGAGTTAATCCTGAGAAAGTTCCATTCGCTTTTGGTGTACTTCCATTGATACTGTATGTATAATTAGTCTGTGTATTTGGAGTTACGCTTAAAGTGGCTCCAGCCCCACCCGCACAATATACAGAAGTAGGATCTATACTGGCTGTTGGTAAAACTTTATCATTGATTGTAAAAGTACCGGATATTTCACAGCCTTTTAAATCCGTTACTTTATAAGAATAATTACCCGCAGTTAAATTCGTAAATAATTTATTGCCTTGAGTAATTGTTGTACCTGCAGTTGGTGCTGTTCGAGTAACCGAATAAGAGTAAGTACCCCAACCATCTTTAGCATTAATGGTAGCAGTACCATTTGCTTTACACGTTACATGTGTAAGTGATGTTGCATCTAATGCCAATAAAGCTGTCGGTGCTGCAATTGTTACATCGGCTGTAACAGGGCAATTCGTTCCGGTATTCGTAACCGTAATACTATGAAGACCCGATGCTAAATTTGGTGCTGCAATTGTAAATGTAGTTCCTGCTAAAGGTGATGTTGCAGATTGAGGTGCTCCACCATCAATTCTGTAAGTATAAGCAACACCATTTCCTAAATTGGAAACCGTAAAACTTGCAGAACCATTTACATCGCCAAGACATTTTACATCACTAACAACACTTCCGCTAACTGTAAAGACAGGAAGAGGATAAATTGTATGAACTGTTGTTGCTGTACAATTATTAGCATCTTTTACCCTAAAAGTATAAGTTCCAGGTGCTAAATTGGTAAATACATTACTAGACTGGTAAGCTGTAGCATAAGCTGCCGGCAGTGTAATTTGATATTGGAAAGTACCTGTTAAAACAGTTCCCGATGCATTTTTAACTTCATCAATAGTTACACTAACTCTGTTTGACGGACATTGAAGTTCCGAATTCGAAATAGTCATTGATGTAGGCGGATTCAGTGCCGAAATGATCAATGCAGGAGTTGTCGTAACGTTACACCCTTTGCTATCCGTAGCTGTAACTGTGTAAGATCCTGCGACACTTATGTTTCCAAAAATTCCTGTAGTGTTAGAAGCTACTGTAGTTGCTCCTCTCAGTAATGTAAAAGTATATGGAGCACCGTTTCCATTAGAAGCCGTAGCCGTAATCGTTGCCGGGCCATCACATGTATATGGTGTTGAGATAGAAGCACTGGCTGTTATGGCTGCTGGCTGTTTAACTGTAATGGTATAGGATTCGGTACAGCCTTTGTTATCCCTTACTATATAATTATAATTTATACCTGCAACTGAACCTGGTAAATTAGAATAGGTTGCTGTTGTACTAAAGCCTCCATTATTAAAATTAAATTGAAAAGGAGCTTCTCCTGTCAAACCTTCCAAAACCACACTACCGTTATCTGCGTTAAAACAGGTAACATCAGTTACCGTTGCTTTTGCTGTTACTGGTACAGTTGGATTTACTGTTTGATTTGTTGACGTCGTACAGTTATTACTGTCTGTTATGTCAAAAGTATAATTTCCTGAGTTTGCAGCATCGTATGTAAATTTAGGTCCTGTTACAGAACCGCTCGTAAACAATGTCGTTCCTACATTATTTTTAACAACATAGGTGTAAGGAGCTGTTCCTCCATCAATAGTAACTTCAATAGTTGCATTGGAAGCTGGCGCAGCTGCACAACTAAGTGTTTTTGTAACTATAGCCCCAGCAGTAAGTCTTCTACTAATAATTTGCGTTTCCGGTTCAGACTCGCAATTATTTTGATCTACAATTATAAAAGAATACTCTCCTGCTGCTGTAACAGGGTATGTAAATGATGTTCCGGTAATAGGCAGGCTTAAAGAACTGTATGCTCCTGTTCCTACTTTTACTTTATATCTGTATTGTGGTGTTCCACCTGAAATGGTAACGGTTATACTTGCATTTGACCCATCAAAACATAAACCTGTATTTTGAATACTGGCTATTGGTGCAGTAGGTTTAGTTATTACAATATCTGCAGATGCCGGAGATAAACAACCATTGGCATCTCTTACCATAACTTGATAAGTACCTTCCTCTATACCGTTAAAAGTTTTACCTGACTGGAATGCTTTTACAATTCCTGAACCATTGCTCAATTGGTATTCGTAACTTCCTGTTCCACCAGAAACTGTTGTAACTGTTATCGATCCGTCTGTAATACAGGTTGGTTGTGTTTTGTCAACCTGAACTATCAAAATTCCGTCTGGCGCTTTAACATCAACCTCATGGGAATAACTACAAGTACCTGCCAGATCATTTTTTACAATTACTTTATAGGCTCCTGCGCTTCTTCCCACAACATTTACAGGTGACGTTGTTGAATTATTCCAATTTGCTCCGTTATCAATAGAATAATAAAATCCTGTTGCGGTATTAAAATTAGTTGCGGTAATTATAATAATTCCGTCATTTGTATTCGAACAGGTTAAATCTGTTACATCCGGCTCCGGCGCTGTAAAAGCGGCATTGGAGTCAACTATTACCGGAACCTCTTTTTCATTTCCACATGACCTTGGAATCTGACGCACCCAAATATCGTCAATAAGTACATCATTTCCATGAAACTCGTTACTGTACGAACGGATTACAAAACTTAGATTGTTATATGCCCCAGGGTTTAATGACAACTCTTTAAATTCCCATTTTTCTGATTTTGGAACTCTCCATGGATTTGAAGTGTCTGTTGTGGCAACAATGGTTTCTACACCGCCAACACCATTTAAATTGTTAATTAATTGTATTGTTAATTTTGGATCATCGTGTCCGGTATTAACAGCTCTCATTAAATTTTCTGCCCATAATGAAATAATTACAGGCTGATTAGGGATAACATCATGAATAGGTTTGCTGTAAAGTATTCCTCCAATACCGGCTGATTTTCCTATGTTTACACATAAAAATCTTCCAAATGGATGCGCTGGTAGTGTATGGTCTTTTGCTACTAACCAACTTCCTCCAAAATTAGTATTTATAGAACTTGCAACAGCATATTTTCCATCATTAATTTGGTAATCATTAATATCTCCACAAAGTGTTGGCCAATTTGAAGGGTGTGGTGTAGTTTCGTCCTCAAAACAATAAAGTGGACTAATCCCAGGTGTTGTAGTATAACCTCCTCTTCCAAAATCTTCCTGCAATAAATTACTATAAGTTGAAACTGTTTGAATATTATACTTGACAATTACTTTATAATTGCCTGAAGGAACATTTGTAAATACATTACTAGTTATTGGATTATTTGGTACAGGATCATCAGTACCCTTTTTTAAATAATATTCATAAGTATAAGTTGCTCCGGTAGATACTGGTGTATTAACCACAATTGTAGCAGTTGCTGTACCATCACAATTGTATATGGTATCTACATTATCTTGTATTTCAGGATCAGCTGGTTTAGGATCTAAAATAACATTATAAGGAATTTTATAGAAACATTTGTTAAGATCTCTTACACGTAAATCATATGGTAATACTGAAGCTTTAACCCATTTCTGGTTAGAAGGCTGCCAATTTATCCCTCCATCAAAACTATATTCATAAGGTTCCACACCACCCTCAACATTTGTAAATCTAATTAGTCCTGTTGGCTCGCCATCTACTAAAGGTCCACATCCTGCCAATTCAGCTACACCTGCTGATGCAGTTACCGAAGAAGTTGGTCCTGTAATAATTACCTGCTCAGTATCGTAAAAACAATCTACTGTTTCAGTACCTGGCCAATTTGGAATTGTATATGTTACGCTATATCTAACTTTAACACCATAAGTCCCTGGTGAAAGATTTGTAAAAACTGGATTGGTCTGATAACTTGTACCTCCATTAATACTGTAACCCATTACGTAACCGGCAGTAGAACTTGTCAGATTAATTGTAATAGACGCCGGGTCTTCATAACATTTGCTATTTGTATGATCAATAGTATAAGTTGGTTTTGGAGTTTTAGGAACTTCAATCGTTATGGTTTTTTCACAATTATTGCTTCCAACCACTCTGATTCTATATGTTCCCGGAGTTGAAACCTCAATTTCATTAGAACCTTGGAAAGTAGTTGATTCATTAATATAGTAATAAAATGAATTACTGTAATTTCTTTCCTGAGAAGATGTTATTCTGATAAGTCCAGTAGTACAATCTGTTAAAGGTCTTGCAATTGCCGCACTCGATATTATCTCACCTGCTGCTTCATTAATTGCTACATAAGGATTAGTAAATGCACAGCCGTCATCTGTTGTAACTGTATAGGAATATCCTCCAGCATCTAAATCCTCAAAAATATGATCCGCATCAGCAACAGGACCTACTTTTTGTACAGACGCACCGTTTTTAAAAAGTTCATAATAATATTGACCTCTTACTCCTGAAGTATTCACTTTAATACTTCCTTTATCTCCAAAACATGTCGGTTGAGTTACAATGGTTTCAACATTTTCAGGGACCAACTTTCTGTCCAGAATGGTTACTGAAACTTCAAATATACATGGGTTTGAAACAACTCCTATTTGTTTTATAAATACTGTATAGTTTCCAGCATTATCTATTGTAAAAGTGTTAATTGGTGTATAAGTTCCATTTCTAGTCAGGCTGTATTCATATCCTGTAGGAACATCATTCACTGTAATTTTTCCTTTTGTATTACAATAAATATCATTGTAAGTTACTCTCGGATTTAATTCATTTTTAAAAACATTAAAATAAAACTGATTGAAACAGTTATTCTGATGCTGTATGGTTAATCGATACTGACCTTTTGTATCGGCTCTGAAATCCGGACCTGTACCAACCGGTGTCCAGGTACAGTCTTTACTTTCGTTGGCACATTTTACATTGGCCACAGCTGTACAGCTGCCTTCAACTAATTTTTCCCACGTTATGGTTGATCCATTACTTGAAATACCGGTTTTAATATCCCTGAAATCAGTTGCACCACACAAAAACAGATTGGGAAGCAATTTACCACTATCCGGACATTCGGTAATTTCACCCACATAAGGTGATCTTGCATAGGGCAAAACCGGGTTTTCTAAAAGTCCCTGAGGCAAAGCAACTGTTATTTTTTCTGTGATGGACAAGCAAGGAGCCGGAGCAGTATTACGAACATAATAAACACCTTCCTTTACAACAGTAAGTGTTTGTTGTGTTCCTATTACAGGAGTTCCTGTTGGGCTTGTTGACCATGAATAGCTATCATAACCATTTGCGGCCTTAATTTGCATACTGTTTCCACACAGAATTTCACTTTTTTCAAATTTACAGTCATCAACATCAACTAAAAAGTTGGTAGATTGTGGAATACCAATATTACAGCTTGTATAAGATGCTAAACTCTTATCTCCAAAAACTCCTGTATTGTAAGTTCCTGAATAGTTAGACAAAGCCGTGTTTTGAACTACATTCGAACAAACATCACTTATTTCACTGCAAGATTCTACTACTTTAACCCTTATACGAATTTGTTCTCTTCGATCGCTTATTTCAACATATTCTTTTGGAATAGTAAATACGATAGTTCGTGTTGCCGGATTGTAAGTATGAGTTACTTTGTACGTAACACCATTAATAACCATGTCCGGAGGTAAAGACATGATATCAGCAGGATAATTAAATTTGGTATTAATAGGTAAAATGTCTGTTATAGTAAAATTGGTAGCATTGTCATTACCCTGATTTTGAAAACCAATAACATAATCTAATACAGCGCCTAAAGTTACATCCTTCCCTCCCATATTGATAGGATTAGGATTGGCTGGAGTTACCTTACTATAATCAAAAACTTCTTTGGTCAGTGTTATTTTAGGTTCTATGATATCTACAGCAAAAGTAGATAAAAAGGCAGCGTAACCATCTCCACCTTTAGTATCAGTAAATAGACGATATGTTCCTTGAGTTGCACCATTTGGAATAACAGAGTTTGATGGATTTGGAATCTCCAAATAATCGATATCAAAACCTAAGTTGTTAGTACTATTTGGGTTACGATTGGTAACCTGGGCATTATCAACAGTAATCGAAGCATTGAAGAAATTTGCTTTTGGAAAATCCGGACCTATTGGTGGTGTCGTTCTGGTTGGAAATGGATTACGAGTATTAAAAATAGGTGTAAATGCTGAATTTAGAGTTGCTGGGGGTACCAGTCCATTAACAAATAACAAACCATCTCCTTCTCTGCTAAAATCCCCATCTAGAGCAGCAACTCCTATTTTAGCTTTTACCGGGAACGGGCTTGGTAATGTCTGGAATCCGCTTATAGGAATATCTACCTGCAATAATTGATCGGGACCTGAATCAACATTTGTCATTTGTGCACCATCAAAAACAGAAATATATTTACTGGATACCGTTGGGCTTTCATAAATAACCACTAAAGACCAGCCTCCGGCAGCTCCGCCTCGTCTGATACCTCTTGTTGCTCTTAAATTACCAACTACATAAGTACCATCAGCATTTGCCAGTGCCTGCAAATTAGTAGTAACATCCTTGAAACAAACATAAACTCCATTATTAAAATTATTGGAATTATTACCTTCAAAAATTACTTCTCTTGGGTTAGCCTTATCTGCTGTTATAGTAGTATAATTACCTCCAGGAACTTTAAATCTTACCTGATTCCAGTCAGATCTTTTAGCTGTACCACAATTAAAACAATTTCCATCCGTACTTGTTTCATTAGGATACATTGCTGACCAATATAGACCTGCAAATATAATCCTTTTACAGCCGTTATTAATTAGTAAATCTGCACTACTTGAACTTACATTTGTACCGTCCGCATCAACATTCAAATACACTGCATCAAGACTATTATTATCTCCTGGTTTATTAAATGGTAAAGTTTCTCCCTTAGGAGTCAGGATTGTATTACCAATAATTTTAACATCACCCTGAACCTTAATGTATTTATTTCCTTTACCATCATCAAGCCTGGCTGAAAATTTCGTGCCTACCTGTGCTTGTACGATATTAAAAGAAAAAAACAATAGAAATACAAGAATAGCAGTACTCCTGATTTTTATTGTTTTTAAATATTGTGTTTTTGCTGGTAATGTACTGCACAAAACAAGGTCTAATTTTTCAAATTGACTTTTAACTAATATTACAAAATTTGTAATGATAGCTAAAACCATTTTCATCGAATTAAAAGTAGTAGGTCTTTTCATGGTATTTACTTTTTTAGCTTTGTTCTATTCCCTAAAGGGGCATTTAGGGAATAAAATTTTAGCGCTTTAAAACTTGTTTATATACTTCTCCAAAAATTGAGAAGTACCGACTTATATTTTATACTATTTTGCTTTCTAATTTTCAACTTTTACGATTGCCATTTTGCCGTTGTAAGGTTTACTTCCTTTTGTTTCCAATGCTTTTTGAGCCTGAGATAAATCTCCAAATTTCTCGTAATAGATATAATATTTACTTGTTGTAACATTATAAAAGAAATTTACATCGGAACGTCCTGCAGCAACGGCTTTTTTCAGGAATTCATCACGTTTCTCTACACTATTATGAACAGCAATTATAAGATAATAACCACTATCAGAATTTTTAATATTCTTTATAATCTGCATATTAGACTGATCTTCTCCAAAATCAAAATCACTTGGTGTTAGCGGTGTATTGCTTACTTTCGTAGTTTCTTTTATACGTTTAAGAGCAGCCACATCCTGGGCATATCTACCCTGATCATTTTCGTACGCAGCGCTTTTAATTCTACGTTTTCTCTCGATTTCAGTTTCGGTTTTGATACGTTCCAAACTAGAAAGCATTTGCGAATTATCCTTATCCGATTGTATTTGAGCAGCTTTCAGCTGGTTAATTTTATCTAAATATGCTTTGTTTAAAGCATCATTTTTATTTGGAACTTTTTTCAGTCTTTCATTATATAAGTCAGTCAATTTTGCAATTTCTGCGTTTTGTCTTCTGCTTGCTAGCACAATTTCTGATTTTAAAGCTTCTAACTTACTATTTTCAGCAGCGAGACTTTTAAATGGTTTAGGCTCTTTGTATATTCCTTTTTCGCTTAAATCATTTTCTTCTCTTAAATCATCAAGGTCTTTTTGTTTACTGGCAACTGTAGCTTTAAACTGTGCTAATAAGTCATCCTGAGCTTTACTGGATAAATCAATAGATTCTGATAGATTATCCATTGCTTTTGCTGTTTCATCTTTTGCAGATGCAGCTAATCTTGCTTGTTCTTCCGCATCAGCTTTCGCTTTAGCATCGGCTGCTAATTTAGCCTGACGTGCTTCTTCCGCTAATTTCAATTGTCTTGTTTCTTCTTCAGCTTTCAATTTTTCAGCCGCTTCAGCATCTGCTTTAACTTTAGCATCTGCCAATAATTTAGCTTGTAGTGCTTCCATATCGGCTTTCGCTTTGGCATCCGCTGCTAATTTTGCTTGTTGTGCTTCGGCATCAGCTTTCGCTTTGGCATCCGCTGCTAATTTTGCCTGGCGTGCCTCTGCATCGGCTTTCGCTTTGGCATCTGCTGCTAATTTTGCTTGTTGTGCTTCGGCATCAGCTTTCGCTTTGGCATCGGCTGCTAATTTTGCTTTTTGTGCTTCTGCATCTGCTTTTGCTTTGGCATCGGCTGCTAATTTTGCTTGTTGTGCTTCTGCATCGGCTTTTGCTTTGGCATCTGCTGCTAATTTAGCCTGAAGCGCTTCGGCATCAGCTTTCGCTTTGGCATCTGCAGCTAATCTTGCTTTAAGGGCTTCAGCATCGGCTTTCGCTTTGGCATCAGCTGCTAATTTTGCCTGACGTGCTTCTTCAGCTTGTTGTAATTGTTTTGCTTCTGCATCTGCTTTCGCTTTTGCTGTGGCTTCAGCATCGGCTTTTACTCTGGCATCTGCCAATAATTTTGCTTGTAAAGCTTCCATATCGGCTTTGGCTTTGGCATCTGCAACCAGTTTGGCTTGTAATGCTTCCGCATCGGCTTTCGCTTTGGCATCAGCTGCTAACTTTGCCTGTAAAGCCTCAGCGTCAGCTTTAGCTTTAGCATCGGCAACTAGTTTTGCCTGCAAAGCTTCTGCATCGGCTTTCGCTTTTGCTTCTGCATCAATTCTCGCCTGTCTTGCTTCTGCATCAGCCTTTGCTTTGGCATCGGCAGCTAATTTTTCTTTTTCTGCTGCTACAGCTGCAGCCTTTTCTTTAGCTTCAGCTGCTAGCTTTGCCTTATTTGCTGCATCCTGAGCTGCTTTAGTTTTTGCGGCAGCGGCGGCTTTTGCTTTGGCTTCAGCGGCTAATCTTGCCTGAAGTGCATCTGAGTCAGCTTTGGCTTTAGCATCGGCAGCTAAAATAGATTGTAAATCTGCCGCTTCTGATTTAGCTTTTGCTGCAGCTTTACGTTTTGCCTCTTCTGCATCTGCTTTCGCTTTTGCATCAGCAGCTAATTTAATTTTTAATGCCTCAGCATCTGCTTTCGCTTTTGCTTCCGGTGATAATTTTAATTTTGCAGCAGCTTCTGCATCCGCTTTCGCTTTATTGTCAGCAGCGAGCTTGATTCTCAATGCTTCAGCATCTGCCTTAGCTTTGTTGTCAGCTTCCAATTTTGCTTTACTAGCCGCTTCTGCATCGGCTTTGATTTTTTCAGCTGCTGCCAATCTTGCCTGTAAAGCTTCTGCATCGGCTTTCGCTTTAGCCTCAGCAGCCAGTTTGGCTTTTGTCGCACCGTCTACTCTCGTTATTGGAGTAGTTGTCTTTTTGGCTATTACCGGTTTAGACTTAGTCGGATCAATAAGTGCTCCTTCTTCATCATCACCATAATAATAATTCCTGTTTTTAAATTTATAAGCGATAGCAAACTCATGGGAAGGACCTAAATTGGCAAAATTTCCCATTCCACGCTCGTAATTATATTCTACAGCAATGCTTGGTGTAATATTCACTCCCAAACCTGCTGATATTCCGTATAAAGTATTATAACCTGCCTGTGCCCAAAATCCTTGCGGAATAGTAAGCATGGCAAGCCCTGAAATAATTGTATTATTTTCTTTAATTTCTGTCTTTACAATTCCGGAAAATTTACTTTCATTAAGAAAACCATAGCTATCAATGTATCCGGTGTACATTCCATGCACCACTATTGCTCTTTCAGGATCATTTTTTACCATTCCTGATGCAAAATTGTAGAGTATCAGATTATTCATAGAGACTCCAAAATCAAGAAAAGCTGTCCCATAATTAATTCCGGGATTTACTGTTAGTAATGTATTGGAAGGATAATCTGTGTTTAAAGTTGCATCTTCAGAAATGATTTTTCCTTTATCAAGACCACTTTGGTAAGCGCCAACATTTAATCCGAAAGTTAAATTACTGTCTTCCTGCAAAACAATGTTGTGCGCAAAATTGAAAACACCGCCAAAAACAGTCATTAATCCATAATTTTGTTGAAATAGACCTATTGCGTATGCATCATTTTCTTTTAAACGGCCTGAATAATTGAAAAGATAAGTATTAGGAGCATCATCAAACTGTACATATTGTCTTTTGTTATAAAAACTTACGGTAGGATTTTGTTCCCTTACAAAACTGAATGTTGGATTAATTAGATATCTATTAAACTTTAGAGAATTTCGGATAGGTAGCGAAAACGAAACAACTCCACCCTCATTTGTATCCTGAGAGTAGAGTAATTGTAATGAACCGTAAAATAAAGTTAAGAATAGTAAAATTTTCTTCATATTATTTTAGCACCGTTATTGATCCTTTTTTTTCACCTGCATCGCCTTGAATGACATAGTAATATACTGGATTTACATTTTTAATATCAATTGATGTCTGTGGCCAATCGCCTTGATAATTGACAACATCCAAAACTTTCTCGCCATTAGAACTTATTATGATCACTTTGGTATTTTCATTTTTATAAATATCTGGAATATTCCAATAAGGATTAGAACCACCCATCTTTATAATATTTGAAATGACTGCTGTAGGCGAAGATGGACCCAAAACTTTAAAACTAAATTCCTTTGAAGATATACAGCCAGAGGCTTGAGAAATTTTCACTGAGTAATTACCTTTCACAGCAACTAAATAGGTATTGGTTGTTGCTCCTGAAATAACATTTCCATTTAAATACCACTCATAAGTTGGATTTGCAGCATCATCTGTTACACTTACACTTAGAGTTTCACCTTCTTGAATAGTTGTGGTATCGGCAACATCAATACTTGCCTCAAAACTGTTGCTGCTAAGATTGATACTCCCTGAACCTGTACAGCCTCCAAAATTAATATCAACAGTATATAAACCTGATTCATTAGTACTGTATGTACGGGTAACAGCACCTGTAATCACTGTTCCATCCTTTTTCCATACATAACTGTTTCCACCTCCTGTTGCGGTTAAAACTGTTCCTGTTCCGTTAGAACAGAAAGGATTTCCTAAACTGGAACTTATAGCTGCCGAGGAACCTGATCCCGAAACACTGGTAACGGTAACGCGATTAGAACTAAAATTAACATCTGAACAGAATCCATAATCTAATTCTGCATAATAGCTTCCTGGAGTATTAACAGTCAATATTTTATCGCTTTGACCTGTAATTCTTACGTCATCCTTATACCACTTGTATTTAATATTAGGATAATTTGCAGGCGATGAAGCTTGTACACTTGGAGTAGGATTATCAACAGAAAGAGTCAAACTGCCTCCTGAACAAAATGATGCTGTAGCAATTTGATTATTAATCGAAAATGACTTTACATACTCTTTGTAATAAACAGCAAAAGAAGTTACATTAACAAAATTTCTAAGCCTCTGGCTATTGACAGTCTTGTTACTTCTTATTCTAAGACTGTAATTATCAGAGCCTTTAATTCCTGTAGGAATACCAAATTTTATTGTTTGTTGAGTAGCAGTTGGGTTACTTACATTTAATTTTGTAGCAAGAATCGGAGCTGAAGTTACAAAGGTTCCGTTCTCATCACTTAATTCCACATCAAAAACAACATCCGTTGCGAAATCACTATAAGTAAAAGTGACATAATATTCATTAAAAGGTACGCCACCAACTACATCACCAGCACAAATGTTAACAACATCCAATTTACTTGGAGAAATTGTTTGTGCTTTAGATGTATTAAATGTTAAGAAAAATAGCCCTGAAAAAAATAAAAACTTAGTAAGGGAAAGAGTAGTTTTTTGAATCATATAGTACGGATTCTGGCTAAGTCTATATCTTCATAGAATAAAATATCAATAAACGTTTCAGAGAAATCGTATTTGTAGTTTTCGATAATATCCTTTGCCAACGCAGAGTAAGCAGCGATATTATCAGATGATTTTTCTTTTACGGTTGAGATCATATTTTTAATTCCGGCAGTTTCGATAGTAAAGCTACCCTTGGGGATGGATAGCCCTACTATAAACTGTTTAGAATTACCTAAATGATTAACGGACTCAATGACCGTTGTTTGGTTGCAGTTCCCTAAAATTTGCTTATCCGCATTTGTTGTAACAACTGAATTTTTAGATTTTTCAACTGTATTTTGTGCAATTAAACTTAGTGATAAAGGGGAAACCAAAAATATTGTATAAATAAAATACTTTTTAATGTTTGAGGCCATTCTGTTTTGATCTTTATTTGGTCCTGACTATGACGTATACATAAATTGTGTCTGGGACTTTATTAATAAATTTACGTTGAAATAAAAATCTAAATCATTATCTATTACCGCTTGAAGCAGTGATTTTTCCTAATTGAAGTCT
>Ga0247812_10000643_pt1 | contig 20917 bp, 18 predicted proteins | sample UWRJL149409B1_FD_178011 | JGI IMG/M metagenome (GOLD analysis project Ga0247812, IMG submission 178011) | Plant litter microbial communities from Arlington Agricultural Research Station in Wisconsin, United States - UWRJ-L149-409B-1 | ecosystem: Environmental > Terrestrial > Plant litter >...
TGGGTGCTCATTTCAGATTTACTTTACGCTTTACAACCCCATCAATATCGTCGGCCAAGCTGATCACCCAGCCTAACAAACTGGCTATTCTTACCGGTTTTAACGGGTCGCTAACGATGGTCGGAAACTCACTCAAATTTAAATATTTCACTTCAACGCCGGGACTGAAGCCACCATCATCTACGCCTTTGAACTCTGACTTAAGCGAAAATTCAAAGAAAGGGGCGAGTTCATTGAGTGCGCTTCTTTTAGGGCCAAGCTTTTTGTAACCCAAAATATCTTGCTCCGTATCTCGATAAATATTAGCGCGTGTAGTTTCCTGCTTTTCCAGAAGACGGTTGTAGAAACTTGCTTTTTTAGTTTGAATGGACGTGTCAAGACCGCGTGAAGTTGTGGATTTTGCAGGTTGGGTCAAGTATTGAACGTTATTGGCCTCCAGCTTTATTTGTTTGTGAAACATAGATTGCTGGCTTTTTTGTAAGTCACGCATGCGGACACCTGTCTTTTGAACTTTTAGAAGTTGAGCTGCCAATCGCAGATCACTTTTTTCAATGGTCTCGTCAAAAAACTTTTTGTTTAATTGATCTTCGTAGCTTAACAGTTTCTGATGATCACGTATTAAGATCATTTGGGTATGAACCGGATAAACGATCCTGGCATTCAGTAACCTCGAAAATAATTTATTGGGTGAACTTCGCTCGGCTTTGCTTGGTATAAAAAAAGCCAGTAATTTCCCGCGTTCCGCGATGAGCGCATCGGGCCCGCTGAAAATAAAAGGGTGGTCAGGCTCTTCAACAACGAAAAATGTCTTTTTAAGTTTCGTCCATTCCGGGCTGTCGACCATGCCTTTCATCGTATTAAATTTATTGGCTATTAAGCGATTTGACTGATAATTTGTATCGCCTTCTGCAAGTTAAAGGCTCCTGTAATTTCTTTTTGTTCGTAGATCATGTAGTAGCGATATTGATTACCGGCAACTCTCGCCCAAGTCGCGCCCAAACGCCGTTTAGCTTCGCTATCTGTATTGTCTAAATGATCGCCTTTGGTTTCAACCAATAATATCGTACCTCCCTTAGTGACCAGGATAAAATCCGGATAATGATCCGATTTGAACCCATTGAGTGCAAATCCTTTACCGCGCCCAAGATTTCTGTGCCAAAACGCTATGTTTGGCAATGTTCCTAACTCTGCGATAGCTTTTTGTTCAAATAGGTTGCCGATCTCACCCTCTTTTTCATAAAGTTGATTATGGATAGATGAGGCAATTTTACCAGGGATGATAACGGATGGAAACTTCCAGGATGTCTGCGTGAGAATGGAGCCGACCTCGACAAGGTCATTGAACGCGGTTTCCGCGTATTTATCAGCCAATGATTTCAGCTTAGCCTTGATTTTTTGAGCATAGGAATAACGTCTGGCCAGCAGATCACGCAATTGTTCCGTATTGGAAAACGAGGCGAGGATCCTTTCTATATACCTTTTTATTTCCTGGTCCGGTATTGGATACATATTACCGATATCTTTCAGTACTAGATTGGATACATCCTTTACTTGCGCTTCTTGTGGCTTTGCCAGAATATATTCAATCACAGGATCTACCACGTTCTTGTCGAACTTAAAAATACTCGGCGTAAAATCCCGACTCGCGGTATCAAGGTCGACTTTGAAAAGATCGACGGTTACCTGGTCAAAATTGATCTTAATATCTTCCTCGGCAAGACGGAAGTCTTTTAATAAACTCTCCTGATTAAGGTACTGCCATTCCTTCTCAAGTTCGGGGAAGATACCCATGTTAGGGCCGCCAGACTTGATAAAGAATTGAGGAAGCCTAATCTCGCTGGCTAGCGCCTGAAGTCCTTCTCTTATAGGATAGCTTTTCACTTTAAAACCGATTTCGCTAAAAAAACTTTCAAATTTATCATCTTTTTGCCGGTTGATTTCTTCTTCCAATTGAGCGGTCTGATCGATCGCCATTTTAGTGATCTCATCAACTACCGGTGGTGCTGTAACTTCGCCAGCCAGGGCAACAGCGGGGACCTGGATGCGTTCAAGTTCTATGTCATCGCTAGCAATTAAAGGATTAATCACCTGTTCAGGAAATAAAAAGTCCGCCAGCCGCTTTTCTGACGTTTCGGTGATCTCAATACTTTTTGATGTACGGTAGTCTTTTTCGCTAAAACCGGAAGCCTGTAAGGCCTTAACAATGTGACTTAGTGTTTCCTGAAATTTAGCTGACGCGGTCAGCACATAAGACACATTCAACATATGATTGATATGCCTGGTTACATAGGGTTGTCGTAAGACCCTTCCAAGGATCTGCTCCACATCTATCGACGAAGATCGATCGGCTAAAGAAGCTAATATATAAGCGAATGGACAATCCCACCCTTCCTTGAGCGCATTAATGGTGATAATAAAGCGCACAGGACAATCCGGAGACATCAGGTCGATCCCTTTAAGTTCATCCTTCTCCGCCGTCTTTATTTTGACCTGTTCTTCTGGTATACCTATGGATATTAACTGATCTTTTATTTTCTCGAAAGTAATGTTGGATTCGTGGGTCTTGGATTGGGCCTGAAAGAGAACAATAGGCCGAATATAACGACCGCCTTGCTGTTGCTGCAACAGCGCTTCCTGTTCTAACCTGCTTCGGAGGTGCAATGCACTGTTGATGACCTCTGTTTTATCGTGATGATTGTAGACAATGACCGGGAGTTTGACCATATGTTCCTTTTTCAGTTCTATGGCTGGAACAAGGCTAATGATATTACTATTATCACGTGGTGTGGCCGTCAAATCCAAAATAAAAGAAGGGTTCAGGTTCTTTAGCATATCAACGCTAAGTTCGCTTTCCGCATTATGACTTTCATCGACTACCAAAACCGGATTTAAGCTGCGCAGTACATTGATCAGCGCCGTTTCGTCAATATCTGGCAATAAAAGACTTTTATCGGTCATAGTACCTGCGAAGGCTGCCAGTTGCTCATTTTCTTGAAAAGCTTTGCGATCCTCTTTATTCTTGGCACGCAGGCTGGAAAAATTCATGACAATAATATTCAGCTGTTCACCGATAATGGAAGGCTTAAAACCAGTACCATTATTGATGTCTCTTTTTTCAAATACTTCAAGCCGGTTGTTGAATAGCGCATTCAGCTTTTGTCGGTAAGGGTGTTCAGGATCGCGAAGATTTTTAACAGTTTGATCCAAGAGATTGCTCCACGGCACCAACCAGATCACGGCTTTGACCTTTTCGTCTGGAAAGGAATCGAAAATGGTTTTTAGCGCGTTACAGGCTATGAAAGTTTTACCTCCTGCTGTTGGCACCTTTACACAAATATGGGCAGCGCCGGGTACGGTATTCTGGTAAGAACGCATTCCTTCTCCTGAAAGCGGATTATATGGGCCGATCTCTTGTTCCCAAAATTCATTAAATGCCTTGTCCGTCCGCTTGAATTGCTGTACAAATTCTAGGTACTTATGGATGTCGTTAATAACGTTCTGTTGATAAGGCTTTAGTTCCATTCTATTTAGAAACGTGAAATATCACGTGGGATTTTTTTAAAGATAATACGATTTCTGGTTAAAAAGTCAGCTGAAAGCAGACAGTTATCAGCATATATGATATACAACTCTGACTTTTCTTTGATCGAAAGTAAAAAGTCTGTATCCAGCGTGGTCAATTGGTCGGGTTGATAAATGAAATAATATCCCGTTCCTTCGTGTTTGCCAAGGTAATAATTGGTAATACCAGCTTGCTGGAAATGAGACCGTGTTTCAGAGAACCAGATGTATTTGGCTATCTCCTTTTCTCCTACAGCTTCGTTTAGCAATCCTTGATCATTAAAAAGCGACGGGCCCAAGGAATAAAAACTAAAACCAGAATTAGGTACATTAACTGTTTTCGAATTGATCACACGCTTAATCCGTTCTGCTGTTACCGTCTCTGCATAATCTTCCATTTCCACTAGGATAAATTTGCGATCCCCGCCGTGCTCTTGGTTATGGTTTAGTACGGCATGGCCGGTCGTACCCGACCCAGCGAAGGAATCAAGAACAATGTCTCCAGGATCGGTCGCTATAGAAATTATCCTTTCGATCAGTCTTGTTGGTTTAGGAGTTTCAAACGGCATGCTGCTGTCATGAAAGATCTTTTTGAGCTCCTGCTTTCCCTCTTGGTTGTCGCCAACCTCATCCCGAAGCCATAGGGTAACGGGAACTGTGCCTTGCTGTACTTCGGCCAGGAAACGTTTGATAGACGGAACATTGTTGCCGTCTTTACCAAACCAGATACGATTGTCGGCCACCATTTCATCAAACTTACCCCGCGAGACCCGCCAGCAGTATCCTGCAGGCGGGTTGATGACCCTTCCTGTTGGCGTGGTAATGGGGTAATCAGTTGTAGAACTATACGTCTTTACAGAAAGGTCACTTGATTTCCAGCGTCCACGATCGTCGTTATCAGGATTTTTATAGCGGTTGTCTTGCTCGGCCTTCCGTGGCGAAAGATTACGTGACCATTTACTTTTGTTTTTGGCGTAACAAATGATAAAGTCATGCATATCTGAAAAATATCGGGCATCGTTTTGAGGACTATATTTTTTTTGCCAGATAATATTATTGATAAAGTTGCCTGTACCAAATATCTCATCTAACATCAGACGAAGATTTGCCTGCTCATTATCATCGATCGAAATAAAGATCGCGCCCTCGTCCGCCAGCAACTGATGTAACAATTTTATCCGTGGATACATCATGCAAAGCCATTTATCGTGTCGGGTAAGATCTTCGCCTTCTTTTCCGACAACTTTAGCTAACCAGCGTTGTATTTTAACGTCGTTGACATTGTCATTATAGGCCCATCCTTCGTTCCCTGTATTATAAGGTGGATCAATATATATGCATTTGATCTTGCCTTCAAATTCAGGAAGCAGGGATTTTAATGCTAGAAGATTATCACCATGTACGATCTTATTTCGAGATGAGAAGCCCTCCGCATTGGATGGAGAAAAGGTATATTTCTCTTTCAAAATACAAAAGGGAACATCCCGATGATGATTAACAACTTTATCTTTTCCTATCCAGTTTAATGACGGCATGTATGCATGATTATAAGGGTATAAAGATAGCATTTTTTAAAAATGGACTGTACCCACATGGTAATAGTCAAGTGTAGCGAATTTGGACTATAATTTAAAAATGCTCCAGGCGTGTCTATAGCAGTAAGATTTTACGTCGTCAAAGTATTTTGAAGTCCCCCACAAGCGAAAAGCCCCTGAAAATCTTCCTAAAATGTAAATGCTCCTGATGAATAAAGTATTAAATTGTTAAGGTTTTTGTTACCTTTTTAGATATATTTGTAACACAATGAACTCAACACACCAACTTGTAGCTAAACAGATCAGCCGGTTTTCAGCGGGCGAGTTGGTATTCCCTGCCGATTTTCGCGGTATGGGTTCAGAAGATGCGATCAAAATGAGCCTGAGCCGGCATACCAAAGAAAAGCGGTTGGAACGGTTGGGGCATGGTGTCTATCTGAAGGCTGGCAAAACCGCAAAAATGCCGGCTCCGGAAATCGTTGCAACCGCAATCGCCAGGAAAGAACAGGTTAGGATCAGGCCTGATGGGCTGTCTGCTTTATTTCAGTTAGGGATGACCAATGTAAGACCGGACCTGGTCTATTTAACCGATGGGGAGCCGCGCAGCATCAAAATTGGTGAACAGCGCCTAATATTCAAATCTACGACCGCTAAAAAACTATCGCTTTCAGATAGCACCAGCGGGTTGTTGGTGCTGGCCCTGGACGAAATCGGCAAAGACAAAGTAACCGACGAAGTGCTCGCACAGATCACGGACAAATTGAGCACTATTGATAAAAATAAATGGTCAAAAGACCTCCAGTTGGCTTCCGGCTGGATCTATAACTTATTACACAAACTCTATCAACAAACAGCAATATGAAAACAATAAACCCAGCGAATGAATCGGAAATGGCCTGGAAGCTTTTATGCGATGCCGCGCGGCAGTTACCTGGTGAAGACCACGAACTCATGCCTGGTGTCAAATGGGGTGACTATGCGCAGCTTTATACGCCCGCTTTTTGGAAGATCCAATATATATCGCACATGCAGCGGAAGGAACCAAGGCAATTCTATAAACTGGGGAATACCATTTTAGAAGAGATCGTGGTTTGTTTGCTTGGAGGATTTGGCATGCCATCGGAAATTGGTTTGGCGGCATTTAACCGGCTGAAAAAACGAAATTTGATCGTTCCTGGCGTTAGCTGGACGCAACTGTTTCAATCCCTAAGCCAACCATTTGAGTTATCAGATGGCAGAAAAGTAACTTATCGGTTTTACAATCAAAGAACTAAGTATTTGTTCAAATTACTTAATAGAGAAGATTTGAACGCAATACCCCTCTACAGCGATTTAGAACTGCGAAACTGGCTGTTAACGGTAGATGGTATAGGATTGAAAACGGCCTCCTGGATAACCCGCAATTGGTTGGACAGTGATCGGGTTGCGATACTGGATATTCATATCCTTAGGGCTGGGCTGCTGGCAGGATTTTATGAAAAGGAATACGATTTGAATAGGTATTACTTGGCTTTGGAGAAACAATATCTGTCATTTTGTGATGCACTCGAAGTATCATCAGGTATTATGGATGCAATTATTTGGGAATTTATGAAAAAAACCAATAGATTAGCAATCAGTGCATTGAAGCACACCAATTAATAAACCTATCCATGTCAGGAAGCGGAGATCCAGATTTTTCAACCGGAGGCGGCGGCAATAGTCAACAAGACTGCCGTTCGTTAAGCGGGCAGGGGACGATTATGTCGCCGGCACCGGCAGTTTTAGCCACGTTAAATGTTAACGACTATTTGGATATCAAGCTGCGAACGGTTACCTCGCTTCAGGGGGTTACCCTCGGAGGACAAGTAGTTGGCGGCGTATTCGTAAATCCGGGTAGCCTGCAGTCGGCAATTATTGCATGTATCAATGACGGTAATGAGTACCAGGGACGTATCACTTCGCTGGTCGGCGGCCTATGTGAACTTTTCATTTCCGTGAAATGATAGTTGTCGGTGGTACCTATGACGAGTTTTGTTTTGAACCTCGGTGGGAGAAAAAGTTTGGCTCGGGACTTCGGGCCTGTTGGGTATTAGGTCGGCTCGATCCTAATCAGGAAATTGAATACCATACATTTGGCGATGATGAAACCAAAAATTACCTTGAGCAGGTTGCGGGTGAGATCAAATTAACCTACAACCTATCGCCAATAAAAAAAGCTGTCCAGTTCAAATACGATTATCCATTAGCGGACCCGATTGTTGCGCCGCGCCCGGATACATTAAAATTTGCAAATAACAACATCGTCGTCAGTGGCGATAACATCCTTTATTATGGGATGATCGAGGGAAACGCGGCGGTGCATGGGGATAAAGTGATTTACGATCCGCAATCGCCATCTAACCCCGTACCTTTTTCTGCGACCGGCTCAACTGCCAAAAGTTTAGCCGTGGTCATCAATATTATTGAGGCAAAAAAGATTTTAGATCAGAAAGAAACTGATCTGGCCGCGATCGAAGATTTCTTTTTCAACCAGGAGGGCGCGGAAATTATAGTCATTAAAATGGGTGCAAAAGGCGCCTTGATCAAAACTAAGACTGGCCAGGAGGAAATCATACCGGTTTATGAAACCAAATCCATTTGGCCAATCGGATCTGGTGATGTGTTCGCGGCTTCATTTGCGCATCACTGGGTGAAAACGGATGACGCTGTTTTAGCAGCCAGGTATGCTTCCTGGGACACGGCGGTTTATTGCAGTACCAGGAATTTTAATTTTATTCCTTTTGAAAGCGATCCGGGAATAAAGCCGTTTATCATTAAGCATTACCCGAAAGAGCAAGTTTATCTCGCCGGGCCTTTTTTTACCTTTTCCGAACGCTGGCTGATCGATCAGATCTATCATTGTTTGCTTCATATGAACCTGAATGTCTTTTCACCTTGGCATCATGTGGGTTTGGGAGAAGCGTCCGTTGTAGTCCCTTTGGATATCAAGGGATTAAATGAATCGAAATTGATTTTTGCGGTGCTGGACGGGCTGGATTCAGGAACCCTGTTTGAAATTGGCTTCGGGATAGCCAAAGAGTGTACCGTTATTGGTTATGTTGAAAATGAGAGTGCAGAGAGTATCAAAATGCTGGAAGGTACCAATTGCGTGATCGAAAAAGACCTTACGACGGCGATCTATAAATGTCTTTGGGCGCTGGCAAAACATGAGTAAAGGAATTCTGTTATCGGGCGGCATGGACTCCATTGCCTTAACGTATTGGCAGAAACCCGATATCGCGATCACTATTGATTATGGGCAAGCTGCTGCTGAAACGGAGATCAGAAACAGCGCGATGGTCGCCAACGAACTAGGCATTGCGCATCATATTATCCAGATTGACTGTAGTAGCTTAGGGAGTGGCGATTTGGTCAATGAAGGTTCTATTGAGGCGTCACCCTCAACGGAATGGTGGCCCTATCGCAACCAGCTTTTAATATCACTGGCTTGTATGAAAGGCATTGGCTTAGGTTTGACGGAACTAATGGTAGGGTCGGTCAAATCAGATGGTTTTCATAAGGATGGCACCGCTGTTTTTTTTGAACGAATTAGTGCATTGATGGAATACCAGGAAGGCAATATCAAAATCACTAGCCCTTGTATCAACCTGTCTACGGTTGAACTTATCAAATTATCAGGTATACCGAGATCCTTGCTACTCTGGGCACATTCTTGCCATAAATCCAACATCCCTTGCTGTAACTGTCGGGGCTGTAATAAATACCGCCAGACACTTACTGAAATAAACCGATTTGATGAAGAATCCACGGCCCAAGACAACTGAAGAATCGGTTACTTCATTCGATTACCCGATACAGCATACGATTAAACTTTCAAGAAATACCGATCCGCTACCAGCGCGATTTGACGAAGTAATCACCAACCGGAAATCAACAAAGACTTTCGCCAGTATTGATCTCCAACAGCTCAGTAATCTCCTTTGGTACACTGCCAAGGTCAAACAAACATTTGTTCAAGACAACGGCTACATCCTGACCCATCGCGGCGCACCATCCGCGGGTGCTCGGCACCCCATCGATATCCTCATTTACAACCAAGAATTTTTACACTATTACAACCCATTTGATCACTCGTTAAATCAAATAGCAACTCCTGAAATAGCATCATTTATACAGCACGTTGAACAAATCGTGTCGATTGGTAACGGAACCATATTTTGGTTCGTTGCGCACTACCAACGCACGGCCGCCAAATATGAACACCCCGAATCACTGATCTGGAGAGACAGCGGAGCGCTCCTCAACAGCATTCAGTTAACTTGTACCGCGATGGGATTAAATTCTTGTCCGGTAGGTAGCTTAGGTGAACCTTATATATCAGCTATTTTTAACCAACCCGGTATCTTCGGAGCGGGTGGCTTACTGATCGGTTAACAAGGATGCATCAGCTGCCTTCATTAATTGCTCAATGCTTATTTGCTCGCAGCCAAACTTGTCCAGCTTCCGACGCAAGAAATTCTTTAGCGCGGCGGTGTCGTTGATGGTCGCGGTATGCTTCAAGGGCAGTTTTGAGGGGTCCGTCAGATAGCATTCGATCAAGTCCGGGGGATGGTTCGGTGCCGATGCTATCATAATCGGTTTTAAAGTCAGCATCGAAGCGTCTTTGTGCCGCTGCAAATCGTTCTGGTAAGTGCTCTCGATCGGTGTCAATTCTTGCAATTTCGCCATCCTCAAATGCTTCTTTTCGGTCAAAATCACTTCCCGCTGTTTCTTGTAATGCAGCAAATTCTCCTGGAAGATTTTCAAGGCGCTGTCGTATTCCGCTGATAGCCGTTCGCTCTCGGCTGATTGTATATTCCGCGTTTCTTCTTTTTCCTTCCACAAACTCAATTCCTTTTGCAAAGCTGCGTCGCACTCGTTTAACTGCTCCGTCATGCGCTGTTGTAAGGTCATCTTCCAGTTCTTCAACTGTTCGTCCTGTTCCGCCAGCTGCTGTCTCAGCTGTTCTGATTTCCGCGTCGAAAGCTGCTGTCTCGTCTTCCAAACGCTTTCTTTTGCTTCGATATCTTGCTTCCAGGTTTGCTTGACGGCCTCTAAGCTGGCTAAAAGCGAGTTCAAGTGATCTTCGTCGCGCTTCAATTCCGTCAAACTCTGGCTGATATGCAGCTTCAGTTCCTGTTCGATGCTGTTCTTCAAACTCTGCCCGTCGTTCTCCAGCTCTTGTAATAGCAAGTTCAGTTCGTCCGATAATACTGCGATTTCCGTCGTCTGCTGTTCGGTACGATTCTGAAGCAACCTGTCGATCAACTGCGCGTATAAGGTTCCCAATTTGGACCTTTCGGCAGTCGAAAGTTTCTTCAAAAAGCTTTCTTTGCTCTCCATCAATTGCTGATATTCCTTCACCAGTTTCGGCGGGTATGGAAAAATAGTTGGTATGTTGTTCTTCATTACTGTAAATCCATTTTGTTCTGTCAGCTTTCATCAGCGAACGCTGAATGGCTTCGGGAGATTCTTTGGGTATGGTTAGCTGCACTGCATCTATCCCCAGTCGTTGGAGACCGGCACGTTCAGCAGTAGTTAGGCCAAACTTTTTGACCATCTTCACGAGTAGTACCGGATTACTATCGGCATCATAAAACACGACATCTGCCTTGAAGAGCAAGTCTCCAAATTCCGGCTGATAGTGTAGCGTTTCCTGGATGTTACCGTCCAGGTCTTCATAGAAAAATTTATATTTTTCTACACGATCAGCAGCAACGATCCGGCTTGGACTTAATGGCATCGCCAGACCTTCTACACCTTTGGGCGGAAATTTGTAAAGCTGCGGTACTTTGATCAGTTTTTCCAGTTCCAAGGTCGTCGTCACGATCTGACGCCGGTAATCCTCCTTTTTGAAAGTGCAGCGTTCCGCAGTTGGAACATCAAGCACATGGTGACGAAAATAAGGTTTGTGTCCCTGGATATGCCGCAAAATCGCCTGCATTTCTTTATGACAACCCAGGCAAGCGTATCCGCCCCGGCCGCGTTTAGGTGCGTCAGCAATATAGATCACCCGGTCCTCAGCGATCAGGCGCGCATATTCATGATTTTCATCCTGCTGAATTACCGGTTCCATGTTACAGTTGTACTTGTTCGTCTACGTTGATATTTATAGTCGCCTCAGTCAAATGATCCGGAGATTCCGGCCCTTCCCATTTTCCGCCATTAATTAGAAAAAGTTCATAATAAACCAGCCATTCGGCAAGCCAGGGTACCGTATTCGCGTAAACTTTAGTTTGCTCAGTCCATTTCATATCTTTAGGGTAATGCAGGCACAAGCTGCGGTCGCGGTACATATGGATCTTTGCACTTGGCTGGATATCCGGATGCAAGATCGTTGTTTTGGGTTCGCGGCCCACAACATATTCAATCCGAATTTTATAAGCGTCTTTACAGCCTTCAGGTTGCAGCCATCCCGTACATTTTAATACATTATTTTCAATGCGGCATTTTAAAAAATCATAATGCTGTTCAATAAGCCGTTGCTGAGCTTGCAAAAAGCCAAAACGGTAATCCCGCTTACGCGGGATACGAACCGGATTCTTGTAATGAAACCGATGTTCGATATTTTTGGTGCCGCTGCTTTGCGCAGTAATATGCCCTAACCGATCTGTATAAGCGCCACCCGAAGCCAGCAATGCGGCAGTAACTTGTAATTGAATTCTACGCTTTTCATCACTTACCTCACCAAACGTATTTAATGCCTGGTTTACCGCACGAGTACCGAAAGACAGCCTTAAATGGTCGGTTTTATCCACATGATTTTTGATTAACTTGTCATGTTTAAGCGTTTCGAGAAAGGCTTTATGCCACTTAAAAAAATACTGCTCCAGCTTTTTTTCAGTGTGCCATTTATCCGCGAAATTCTCATTCGGATTTACCGGGTTAGCGATCCAGCGGACACCGGCACGCGTTTCAATGTATTCAGGCATCTTTTCAACAATTGCCAAAACAATATCGTAAAAAAGCCCACCGGGTTGCGCACGCATAACGTCGGTATAGGCACGGGCGGCTAAGGTCGTAATTATGACCGAAATTGGTTTCAGGTCATCATCTCCGAACATGATATCACGGTGCCGCTTCATCAGTTGAATAGAGCGTTGTAAAGGTGTTCGCACGCGATATTCAGGGATCTGTTCAACACTCGTCCTCAATTCTGCAGCAAGCTTCATCCGGATAGAATCTGCCTGTATCTTCATCACATCCAAAAACCATAAGGCATAACCTTCAGGGTTACTGCGCGGCAGATCAGACGTCCGCAAATAATAATAAGGATCATTTTTATCGGTAATGCAAACAGCGTGTGAAGCATAACGATAAGGAACGCCGAGGTCGAGCAGCCAATTAAAATTATCCGGGATAGCCGGCACAATATCCAAATGGAAACGGGAACCGTCCGCATATTTTAAGCGCCAGCAGCGATTCTTCTCTTCCAGCATCCGCGCATAGGTACCATCGGCCTTAAAACAATCACCTACCAGTTGTTTCATTTGCCACTGAATTGTTGGTGAAGCAATTTGCAAGCGTAACGTACCGTCTACGTCAAACTCGCATTCTTCATGAACAGGACGGGTAACGGTACCGATCCGCATCGAACCCTGTGAAACCAGTTTTGGCATATAGGGCAGTAGATTAGAGCCTGGACGGGCTACAAAATTACCAACTGCTTCGTAGCGGGCGTTGGCATCACGGTATTGTGCCTCGGTCAGATCGATCGCGTTCGCCAGTCGTTCCAGTGTCCGGCCTAATTCTTCTTTTTCAAAATAGGAAAGTGTCGTCATCATCTTTAATTCAATAGTAATGCGGGTGTAAATGCCCGGTGCTTATTTTGCTGGTCATAAATTTTTAAAGCCAGGTCAGCTTTTGGCATCCAGACCCGCCCCAGTTCCAACGCCGCCGAAACCGGCATAGCTGGAAATATGTGTAATGGCGAACCCGTCCCATGGACCGCCTTGATCTCATCAAATGTTTTGCGCATCAGTACGCGGAAATTTTTTAACTGCTTGCGGGAACGTAAAAAATCATTTCCCGGCGTTGCGTGAGTGATCTCCCATATACTATGTTCATCGGTAAGCACCGCACTGATGCGGTCATCGGTGATATTTGCGCTACAGCTCAATTTCAATACCGGAATACCCGCTGTCGCTGCGGGACGGCGAAGTTCAAATTCATTGGTTAGGGCGTCTTCCTGCCAATCCCAGGTCGCCGGTTCGCGGTGCCTTTGATAAATATCAGCTTCACAAATATCTGAAAGTAGAGCCCCAAGCTTGATCAGCATCGGCATCGGTGCCAATCCGAACACGGAAAAATGCTGAACTTCGTGCTGCCCGATCAGCGGTCGAACCTGCTGATTGAAAATCTGCTCCAAATGGCTGTGATGGAACTGCCAGTACTCAGGTGTATGGTCCTCAAATAAACTATTTTTTAATCCAAGTTCAATAATATTTGCAGGGTATCGGACAGGCAGTATCGCTTGTCCGGCAGACATGGCTGTTAAGGGTGCACCATGGCTCCCGATATTTGCCCCAAATAAAATGACATGGCTTTGCTTTTCAGGACGAAGCGCCGTCAGAAGCTCGATGCGTGTTTCATGAATGCGTTTCATCTCTTGCAGTCGTTCGGCGGGATGGCTCGCTTTTGCTTCCCGGTCTATCAAACGGTGGTGCCGGTCGCAAAGTAACATCAGGTTGCTAAGGTCCTGAACCAAGTCCGGCGAATGAACCGGATGATACCTGGGGCCAAGCGGCTGGTCAGCGTAAATATGAGCGATATAAGAAGCATTCATACTGGTCTTAGTGATCAAGTCCAGGTTCAACAACTCATTACAGCCATCATACTGACAGCGTCCGGCAGCTTTGCCCCAAAGCATCATTTTTACCGGTGTCGGGATCGAGGTCTTAGACATTTCTTAGCGTTTACTTCTCTTTCCTTACGCCTTTAAATGGCGTGCCATCGGCTTTACCATCCATAAATTTACCGGTCGCTGTATCCCTTTTTGTCCAGGTTTCAGTTACTGGGTTAAAGGTCTGACTGCGACCTCTTACTGCACCATTGCGGTGGCCGTCTCCGGACTTTCCATTAGTTGCCATATGCGTATGTATCTGTTACATCACAAAGCTATATAAAACATTTGGACAAAACAGAAATATTTTTTAAATTTGTCCATAACGTGAAATAAATGACAATTAATTTTACTTTTATGGCGGAAAATTACATATGAAGCAATTCCCAGAAAGGCTTAAAAATGCCCGCAAGATGAACGGGCTATCCTTGCAGGACTTATCTGATAAATTAAATGGCTCTTTATCTAAACAGGCATTGAACCGTTTAGAAACAGGCGAACAGTCCCCTGATAGCCAAACGCTGTCTTTATTGTGCAAAACCCTTGATAGAACTCTTGATTATTTTTTTAAAGACAGCTCGGTCATTTTAGATCAGGTAGAGTTCCGGAAATTAAAAAAATTGTCGGTTAAGGAACAGGAAAGGGTTAAAAGCACTACCACTGAATATCTGGAACGTTATCTTGAACTGGAAAACTTATTAGGCATAACAGATAAAGCACCATTTGAATTTCGTGCCTACGCAGTCAATGACGCGGCGGATATTAAAGATGCAGTAGCGGAAATACGCAATTTACTAAAGATAGGAAACGACCCGATTTACAATTGTGTAGAGTTACTGGAAGAACATAATATCAAAGTTTACAGCGTACTAGCAGATCCTTCATTCTCAGGCATGTCTACGATCATAAAGAACGAAGTCGGTGTGATCGTTTTTAACGACCATGAGGATATTCCCTTGGTGCGTAAACGGTTTACTGTGCTTCACGAATTGGCGCACCTGTATCTGAAGATGCCGGACAATATGGAGGAAAAAACTTGCGAACGCCTATGCGATGCCTTTGCCGGCAGTATGCTATTACCTGATGAAAAACTAAAAGAATATTTTGGCGGTAAACGAACCACTGTTTACACCCGCGAATTGCAATTTATTAAAAAGAACCATGGTATTTCTTTGACAGCGATCATGTACCGGGCCAAAGTTTTGGGACTCATTTCGGAGTCTTATATGAAATACTTTATGATCCGTTACAATCAAAGCCTGAAGCCATTGGAAAAAAGCGGTTATAAAGGCCAGGAAGAATCCACTCGATTCGTCCAACTTTTGATCCGGGCGATCGCACAGGAAGTGATTTCTACCACCAAGGCGGCGGCATTGAAAAATATGTCATTGGGTGATTTCAGGGCTGAGTTTTTAGATATTAATGCTTAAAAACTGCCTGGGATATGATCAAAATTGCCGTTACCGATGCGAATATCTTTATCGACCTGATCATTTTAGAACTGATCGCCCAACTTTTTAAACTTAAGTTAGAGATACACACGACCCGAGAGGTATTTGACCAGTTAAGCGTCAGCCAAAAACTGCAGATGGCTGGCTTTGAAGAGACTGAGCAACTGGTGATCTATAATTTCAATTTCGAAGAGATCATCGAGTTGCAGGCACTTGATATGCCAAGGGGACTCGAACCGGCTGATCGCACTGTTTTTTACTATGCCAGCAAACTTGAAGCGACTGTTTTATCCGGGGATAATAAACTCCGAAAATATTGTGAATCCCAAGGCCTAAAAGTTTTTGGTATCATCTGGCTGTTTGATCAACTGGTAGAAATGAAAGTGATTAATAAAACCTTAGCTACCGCCAAGCTAGAAAAGCTCATGGGTTACAATGACCGCCTCCCCATTGAGGAGATCATGAAACGTTTAAAAATGTGGAAAACTGGAAATCAATCTTAAGCTGCACAGCAAAAAATCTCCTACGGATTTGATCTTGTCTATATTTAGCTATGTTATCTCGGGTTTCTCTATTGTCTTGTTCGACAACTACCGGAAAATCAATTTCGTTAAATTAAACAATGACGTTTAAATAGATGTCATCAGGCAAATGCTTTGGAGGAAGCAGCTTTGCCTAATATTAATTTGATAAAATTAGTTCTGTGATCAGATCTGCTTTAGTTTAGCTTCCATGGTTTGCGTGGTATGGGGGACGGCGCGAAGGCGCTCCTTTGGGATCAGTTTTCCGGTGGTGCGGCAGATCCCGTAAGTTTTGTTAACGATGCGCATTAAGGCGGCTTCTAACTGTTCAATGAATTTCTTTTGACGTGCGGCTAACTGGTTGGTTTGCTCTTTCTCCATCGTAGCGGAACCGTCCTCCAGCGTTTTGCCGGCAATAGCCGCATCATCCCCGTTGGAATTGGAAGCGCTCAGAGTACCGGCCAGGTCGGTTAGTTCTTCTCTTGCCGCTTTGATCTTTTCTGTGATAAGTGTTCTGAATTCTTCCAGCTCGGTATCGTTATATTTTGTTTTGACAGGATTTTCTTGTTGCATCCGACCTTAACAAGTAAATTACAAAAAGGTTGGAAATTATTGCTTTGCGGCAAGTTTCAGGAGAGCGTACTTTCTACCGGAGGACCGATAGGAAGAAATAAAAAAAGCGTTCAAAATTTGAACGCTTAGATCCATGGGTAGATGGTATATGTAAAAGCTTAATGATAAGATTATTATAGCATTAAGCTGCTATGAGTTGAAGGAATGCAGCAGTTCTGATGTTTACATCATCGATCTTCCGGATGTCTTTCGTAAGGATCGCTTTTAATTGTTTGTCGATAGATTTAACCAGGTCAGTTGTTTTAGTTGGCGATGTTTTCATATTTATAATGATATAAATATGATGCCAAAGCCGGAAACACTTTGGAAGTTATTTGATCGGTCCCTTGATGTAGACTTTTGCGGACGAAATGATCAGCCCCTGTTTTTTTTCCAGTTCAGCTTCTCTGTTTGATAACGCTCATTCGCTTCTGCGGCTTTCCAGCAGGTGTAAAAGACAGCAGCCGCTTTCGCTTTTTCTTCCTCGCCGGTGCCACGCGCCAGGAGGGCGTAATTTTTTGCAGCATCATACTTTTTGCCGCCCTTGTAATTCGCATAACGCCTTGCCCGGGTATAACCCATCTGCAAGTACTTACGCGCCATATCGGCACCGACGAAATCACCCTGGTGGAGATAGTTTTGGAACTGCGCATAGATCTTCGCGCTGCTTTCTTTAGCGATCTCCTCGGTCTTAAAACGCCAGTTCGGCCCGATCTCGCTCTTGTAGGGTTCGCAGATCAGTACGCCTTGTTCGCCTTTACCCACACGATAAAGCTCAGGGTGTTTTTTATAATCGATGTCCGGTTTCCAGGCATATTTGCCGCTATCGAAATTTAAATAAGATGGGGTATCTGCTTTCATAGGTGTTTGGCCAGGTAGGGAGCGGTGCGGCTCTCTTTGTTTTTGACGATCGCTGCCGGCTCGCCTTCGGCTACGATCCGGCCGCCTGATTCACCCGCGCCCGGTCCGATATCGATCACCCAGTCACTGGCCGCGATCACTTCCATATCATGCTCTACAAGGATGACCGTATTACCGGCATCGACCAGGCGGTTCAGCTGAAGTAACAGGCGCTCCACATCTGAGGGATGCAGTCCCGTGGTCGGTTCGTCCAGCACATACAGCGTTTGACCATGTTGGGCGCGTTGCAGTTCTGTTGCCAGTTTGATCCGCTGCGCTTCACCGCCTGAAAGTTCGGTCGCGGGCTGTCCAAGTCGCAGGTAGCCCAGGCCAACTTCCCGTACGACCTCCAGCGCTCGGCTGATCGCTGGTTCTTCATCAAAGAAGGTTGCCGCCTCGTCTACGGTCAGGCCCAGTACCTCCGCGATATTTTTGTCCTTATAAAGCACTTCCAGTGTTTTGGGGTTATAGCGTGTCCCGCCGCAGGTCGGGCAAGGCGTATAGACACTCGGCAGGAATAGCAGTTCGACCATGACCATACCTTCACCCTCGCAATGCGGGCAGCGCCCTTTGACGACATTGAACGAAAAACGACCGGCATCGAACTTGCGCGCTTTGGCCATGGGTGTGGCGGCGAATAGCTTACGGACATGATCGAACAGGCCGGTATAAGTGGCCAGGTTAGAACGCGGTGTACGCCCGATAGGTTTCTGATCAACCACGACCAATCTTTTGATGTTTTGCATACCACCGGTGATCTTCCCGCCCAGTGTTTGTACTTGCGTTTCTTCCAACGGATCTGCATCACTATCGCCGGTAATATCCACTTGCAGGCCCAAATGCTCAGCTACTAATTCTACCAAAACCTGGCTTACCAGGCTGCTTTTTCCGGAACCGGAAACGCCGGTCACGCTCGTTAACACGCCTAAAGGAAAAGTGACATCGAGGTTCTTTAAATTGTTCCTGGTGACGCCCTCCAGTTTTAACCGATCTTTAGGTTTCCTGGGATCGCTGATCGTTTTGGGCGTATCGTCATAAATATAGTGCCGCGTGAGCGATTCTTTTACATCGCGCAGACCTTCAGGTAAACCGCTGTATAAAATATGACCGCCTTTTTCACCTGCTGCCGGGCCGACATCCACGATCCAGTCGGCATGACGGATCACATCGATCTCGTGCTCTACGACGAATAAGGAATTACCGGATGCTTTGAGTTTATCTAACGCCCGCAGCAGGGCCTCGGTATCCGCCGGGTGCAGGCCTGCCGATGGCTCGTCCAGCACATAGACCACACCGAAAAGGTTGGAGCGTACCTGGGTGGCTAAGCGTAGACGCTGCAATTCTCCCGGAGATAAGGTCGGGGTACTTCTTTCGATGGTCAGGTAACCTAAGCCAAGTTCCAGCATGACCTGCACGCGGGCCAGAAAATCTTCAGCGATGCGTTTGGCGACCACGACCTTTTCCGGGTGTTTTTCTTCCAGTTGTCTGAGGGCTTTGGCCTCGCCGCTTGCATAGGGCGCAAATATCGTGGCCAGTTTGTTCAGGGCAAGCCGGGACAGTTCTGCAATATCATAGCCCGCGAACTTGACGGACAAGGATTCCTGCCGCAGGCGCTTTCCATGGCATACAGGGCATTCACTGCTGATCATGTATCGCGCTACTCTTTTTTTCATGAGTGCGCTTTGCGTATTGGCGAACGTATGCCTCACGTACCTGCGCGCGCCGGTAAAGGTGCCCATATAGTCTGGCTGGCGCTTATTTTTAATAAAGCGCTGAATTTCTTCGTGGGTATGACCGGAATAGACCGGGACGACAGGCTGCTCTTCGGTGAACAGGATCCATTCCCGGTCTTTTCTGGGCAGATCTTTCCAGGGGATGTCAAGATCATAGCCCATGGTGGTCAGGATATCCCGCTGGTTCTGGCCCTGCCAGGCCGATGGCCAGGCGGCGATGGCTTTTTCCCGGATGGTCAATGTATCGTCCGGCACCATCGTTTTTTCGGTGATATCGTAAACCCGGCCCAGGCCATGGCATTCCGTACACGCACCTTCAGGTGTATTGGGTGAAAATGATTCCGCGTAAATTAGAGCTTGCCCTTCCGGGTAATCGCCCGCGCGGGAATAAAGCATACGTAATAAATTAGAAAGCGTCGTAACGCTGCCTACAGAGGAGCGTGTACTTGCGGCTCCCCGCTGCTGCTGCAAGGCGACCGCAGGCGGCAGGCCTTCGATCTCATCCACTTCCGGGATAGCCATTTGATTGAACAACCGGCGGGCATATGGGGATACCGATTCCAGGTAGCGTCGCTGTGCTTCTGCATATAGCGTACCGAATGCTAATGATGATTTACCGGAGCCGGAGATCCCCGTAAATACGACCAATGCATCGCGGGGGATATCCAGGTTCACATTCTTCAGGTTATGCTCGCGGGCACCGCGCACCCGCACAAAGCCGGAAAGGTCCGTATCGTTCTTAGCCATGAAAATTAAACAGGAAAACGAAATCGAAGTTTCGATCCGTTTGTGTTATTCTTTCCGTTCGATCCAGGCCGGCACACGTCACTGCTGTTTTCCCCGACACGCATAGTGTGTCAACACCTGCTGAAAGCAGGTAGATCTACAGTGAATAGCTGGGGGGCAATGCTTTAAACTTTGATTGCTTCACGAGATGCCGCTAAGCATTTCCGGCTTTCTCAAAAGCTTCCGGCTGATCAGGTGCAGATCATCATTTACCCTTCGTTGGTCTATTTTCTTTTGATCATGGCCTTGCTCTTTTCAGGTGTTGCAGTTTGCCCGCAAAGCGCTTATCGGTCAGCGCTTCCATGAAATTCACCAGGTCGGTTTTCTCCTGTTCCGTTAAATTCATGGGTCTGGCAAGCAGCGTATCGCGCCCGATGGCATTCGGAACGATTTGATCCGGGTCATTGTAATAGTCGATCACCTCCCGGAGCGTTCTAAACATGCCGTTGTGCATGTACGGCGGGGTGATCGCGACATTACGTAAGGCACCGATCTTGAATTTGCCAAGGTCATCTGGTCGTTTTGTAATAGCAGCGCGGCCGCTGTCCCTGAGTGCTTTGCCATCATACAAGCCGATCGAGCGAAACTCGGTATTGTTAAAATCGGCGCCGAAGTGGCATTGCACACAATTGGCTTTGGTGCCGTTGAATAAAGCATAGCCGCGTTTGGCAGAAGCACTGACCGCACTTTCATTATCATTCAGCAGCCAATCGTCCAGCGGAGCATCGCTGGTTTCCAGCGTACGCTCAAATTCTGCCAGGGCTTTGGCCAGATTATGCTGATCTGGCGCTTCCTTAAAAACGGACTGGAATAATTTCTTGTAGGTCTTGTTGTTATTCAGCCTCCATACAGCCGTCCTGACCGGAAGATCCATTTCGATCGGGTTTTCAATAGGCATCAAAGCCTGCTGCTCCAGTGTGTTTGCCCTGCCATCCCAAAAGAATGCCACCTGCAG
>Ga0247812_10000645_pt1 | contig 20886 bp, 20 predicted proteins | sample UWRJL149409B1_FD_178011 | JGI IMG/M metagenome (GOLD analysis project Ga0247812, IMG submission 178011) | Plant litter microbial communities from Arlington Agricultural Research Station in Wisconsin, United States - UWRJ-L149-409B-1 | ecosystem: Environmental > Terrestrial > Plant litter >...
GCGCACCATGCCTCTTTCCCTGCTCAAGTCGCTCAAGCCGGTCGCCGGCCGCGCCCTGCAAGCCGCGCTGAATCGTGCGCTGGCGCTGGATCCCGATACCCGTCAGGCGTTGACCGCGCTGGATGGCCGACATATCGACCTGACCCTGGACGCCCCTGCGCTGGCCATGCGGATCAGTGTGCATGGCGAGCAGCTTGAGGTCGGCCCGGTCGACCACCGCGAAGCCGATCTGGCGGTGCGCAGCAGCCTGGCCGGTGTGCTGGCCCAGTTGCCGTTGCTGGCCAGGTCGCGCAGCGAACAGGGCGACCCGGCGGGCCGCGTACGGGTGGCCGGGGATGCCGAACTGGCCCGCCGTCTGCAGCAACTGGCCAAAGGCTTTGATCCGGACTGGCAGCTGCCGTTCGTGCGCGTCTTCGGCGAGGTGCTGGGCGTGCAGGTGGCCAACGCCCTGCGCAGCGCCCTGCAGCACGCACGCCGCGGCGTCTCCGACCTGGCCCATACGGCGGCGGAATACGTGACCGAGGAGTCGCGCGACGTGGTGCCGCGTGGCGAGCTGGATGCGTTCCATGACGACGTGGACGTGCTGCGCGACGATGTCGAGCGTCTGTCGGCGCGCGTGCAGCGCCTGCGGGGTGCCGCATGAAGGCCCTGCTGCGGGCCAGCCGCATTGGTCGCATCATCCTGCGCTATCGCCTCGATGACCTGCTGCAGGACACGCCGGCCGAACGCTGGCTGCGCCTGGCCAAGCCCTTCGTGCCGCGCGCGTCGGCCGACATCGCCGCACAATCGCGCGGTGCGCGGCTTCGCCTGGCGCTGCAGGATCTGGGCCCGATCTTCGTCAAGTTCGGCCAGATCCTGTCCACCCGCCGTGACCTGGTGCCGCCGGACGTCGCGGTCGAGCTGACCCTGCTGCAGGACCGGGTCAAGCCGTTCGACGGTGAAACCGCGCGCCGCATCGTCGAAGAAGCCCTGGGCATGCCGGTCAGCGAAGCCTTCGCCAGCTTCGATACCCAGCCGCTGGCCTCGGCGTCGATCGCGCAGGTCCACGCGGCGACATTGGGCGAAGGACGCCAGGTCGTGGTGAAGGTGCTGCGGCCCAACATCGAAAAGCAGATCGTCGCCGACATCGCGTTGCTCAACTCGCTCGCCACGCTGGTCGAGCGCACCCACCCGCGTGCGGACAAGATCCGTCCGCGCGAAGTGGTGGCCGAGATCGAGAACACGCTGTCGGCCGAACTGGACCTGCAGCGCGAAGGTGCCAATGCCAGCGTGCTGCGCCGGTTCTGGGAGCACTCCGACGATCTGTACGTGCCGGAAGTGATCTGGAGCCACACCGCCGAACGCGCGCTGACGCTGGAGCGCGTCTGGGGCATTCCCTCCGATGACATCGAGGCGCTGGACCGCGCCGGCATCGACCGCGTGGCGCTGGCGGCCAAGGGCGTAAGGGTGTTCTACACCCAAGTGTTCCGGGACAACTTCTTCCATGCCGACGCGCACGCCGGCAACATCTGGGTCGATGTCGATCCGGCACGGCGCGCGAATCCGCGCTTCATCGCGCTGGACTTCGGCATCATGGGCCAGCTCTCGCAGGAGGATCAGTACTACCTCGCCGAGAACTTCATGGCCATCTTCAACCGCGATTATCGGCGCATCGCGGAGCTGCACGTGCAGGCGCGCTGGATGCCCGACCATGTGCGCATCGACGACCTGGAAGCCGCGGTGCGCTCGGTGTGCGAGCCGTATTTCACCCGTCCCTTGTCGCAGATTTCCCTGGCCGAAGTGCTGATGAAGCTGTTCCGCGTGGCGCAGCGCTACCAGTTGACCCTGCAGCCGCAGCTGATCCTGCTGCAGAAGACCCTGCTGAACATCGAAGGTGTCGGCCGCCAGCTGGATCCGCAGATCGATATCTGGGCAGTGGCCAAGCCGGTGCTGTCGAAGATCCTGCGCGAGCGCTACAGCCCGCGCCGGGTGCTGCGCGAGATCGGCAAGCGGGTGCCGGAGATCATGACCCACGCCCCGGACATGCCGCGCCTGGTGCATGCCTGGCTGAGCCAGCAGGTCGAAGGCCGGCATGAACTGTCGATGCGCTCACGCGAGCTCGCCGCGCTGGACGTCAGCGTGCAGCGCCTGCAGAAGCACGCCGTGGGCGCGATCACCGGTGTCGGCCTGTTGGCGATCGCTGCGCTGATGTATGTCCTGCAGCCACCTGGCTGGTACATCGGCGACATGCCCGTGTGGAGCGGGGTCTCCGGCGCCCTGGGTGCGTTCGCGTTGGCGCGGGCATGGTGGCGATGATGGCGGGCGAATCGGTGGTCGATGCGGCCGTGGCGGCGGTTTCACCGCCGCCGCTGCAGTTGCTGCATCAGGATGAGCGCCTGGCCGTGGTCAACAAGCCTGCCGGACTGATGGTCCATGACAGCAAGCTGGCGCGGGGCGAGGATGATTTCCTGGCGGATCGACTGCGCGAGCAGCTGGGTCGACAGATCTTCCTGGTCCACCGGCTGGATCGCGCGACCAGCGGTTGCCTGCTGCTGGCCTTCGATCGCGATACCGCGAGCGCGCTGGGCAAGTCGCTGATGGGCGGTGAGGTGATGAAGGATTACCTGACGGTCTGCCGTGGCTGGCCGGCCGAAGCGGCCTGGCGCGTGGACCACGATCTGGATGGCGGCCCGGGCAAGCCGGTGAAAAAGCAGGCCATCACCGATTTCCAGCGGTTGCAGACCGGCGAGCTGTCCGTGCCCAGCGGGGAGTTCACCACCTCACGCTATGCACTGCTGCGCTGCCAGCCGCAGACCGGACGCTTCCGGCAGATCCGTCGGCATCTCAAGCACCTGTCGCACCACATGATCGGTGACACCAGCCACGGCGACGGGCGGCACAATCGGATATTCCGCATGCAGGGCGTGCACCGCATGCTGCTGCACGCCGAGCGGCTGCGTTTCCCGCATCCGGATGGCGGCGTGGTCGACGCGCGCGCGCCGCTGGACCGCGAGTTCCAAAAGGCGCTGGACCTGTTCGGCTGGGACGTGCCGTCCGCCTGAGCGCCGGTACCCCGATACCACGCGCTTCCGGTAGTGACGGCCGCCGGCCGTCAGGCCCTTTATAGTGGGGCATGACAGCAGACACCGACCCCGCCGACCTTCCTGCCCTGCTGCAGACACTGCGCATCGCGTGGCAGGCGCAGCGCCCATCGTTGGACCAGCGCGAGGACGACCTGCGTCGCCTGCGTACGGCAGTGAAAGTGCGGATGGACGACATGGCCACGGCGATCGCCGCGGATTTCGGCCACCGTTCGCACGCCGAATCGCGCATTGCTGACGGCATGAGCGTGCTGTCGGCCATCGATCATCTGCTCAAACACCTGCGTCGGTGGTCGCGGCCACGGCGTGCCAGTGCGGGCTGGAAGCTGTGGCCAGCGCGTGCGCAGCTGCGCCCGACCCCGCTGGGCGTGGTCGGTGTCATCTCGCCATGGAACTATCCGATCACCTTGGCGTTGGTGCCGCTCGCCACGGCCATCGCGGCCGGCAACCACGTGCTGCTGAAGCCGTCAGAGCACACGCCGCGAAGCAGCGCTTTCCTGGCGGAGCTGCTTGCCAGTGTGTTCCCCGCCGCACGCGTAACGGTGGTGCAGGGCGGTGCGGACGTGGCTTCGGCCGTGGCCGGTCTGGCGCTGGACCACCTGGTGTTTACCGGGTCCACCGCCATTGGCCGGAAGGTCATGGCGGCGGCGGCCGAACACCTGGTGCCGTTGACCCTGGAACTGGGCGGAAAGTCGCCGGCCATCGTGTGCAGCGACTATCCCCTGCAGAAAGCGGCGGCGCGGCTGGCCACCGGTAAATGGTTCAATGCCGGACAGACCTGCATCGCACCGGATTACGTGCTGGTTGATGGCCCGCGCCAACGCGCGTTCGTGCAGGCACTGCAGGAGCAGGTCGTCCAGCGCTACGGGGATTTCAGCGACGCGACCGATTACACCCGGATCATCAATGAAGGGCAGTATCAGCGGCTGCTCGGTTATCTGCAGCAGGCGCGCGACCGCAACGTGGAGGTCATTCCGTTGGCCACCATCGACCCGCTGCGTGCCGCCCGCGAACGGTTGCTGGTGCCTACCGTGGTACTGGATCCGCCGGACGACCTGGACCTGATGCAGCAGGAAATCTTCGGCCCGATCCTGCCGGTGCGCGCCTATGCGGACCTGGATGCGGCCTTGGCCGATGTGGTGGCACGGGATCGGCCGCTGGCGCTGTATCCCTTCAGCAATGACCACGCCAAGGTGGATCGCATCCTCGCCACGGTGGTGGCCGGGGGGGTGACGGTGAACGACACGCTGCTGCATTTCGCTGCCGATGGCCTGCCGTTCGGAGGTGTGGGTGCCAGCGGAATGGGCGCGTACCACGCACGCGCCGGCTTTGATGCCATGAGTCGGCCGATGCCGGTGCTGTGGCAATCCCGCTGGGCCGCGACCGATTTCCTGCGGCCGCCGTACGCGCGGATACAGGGGCTGCTCAAGCGGCTGGTCGGGTAGCACGGACGGGAGGGTGGCGGCAGGGCAGGTACAATTCCCGCCATGAAAATCGCCTCGTGGAACGTCAACTCCCTCAACGTCCGCCTGCCGCACCTGGAGCAGTGGCTCAAGGATGCCGGCCCGGACATCGTCGGCATCCAGGAAACCAAGCTGGAAGACCATAAGTTTCCGGATGCCGCGCTGGCCAGCGCCGGCTACCGCAGCGTGTTCGCCGGGCAGAAGACCTATAACGGCGTGGCGCTGTTGTCGCGTGAGCCGGCCGAGGACGTGCAGATCGGCATCCCCGGCTTCGAGGACGAACAGAAGCGGGTGATCGCGGGCACCTTCGGCGACCTGCGGGTAATCAACCTCTACGTGGTCAACGGCCAGGACGTCGGCACGGACAAATACGCCTACAAGCTGCGCTGGCTGGAGGCGGTGCATGCGTGGATCGAAACCGAACTGCAGAAGTACCCGAAACTGATCGTGATGGGGGACTTCAACATCGCCCCGGACGAGCGTGACGTGAACGATCCGCTGGTGTGGAACGAAAACCACATCCTGACCTCGACGGCCGAGCGCGGGGCGCTGGACAAGCTCCTGCAACTGGGGTTGCACGACGCATTCCGCCTGCACACCGACGAGCCCGGGATCTTCAGCTGGTGGGACTATCGTGCCGCCGGCTTCCGCCGCAATCTCGGCCTGCGGATCGACCTGACCCTGGTGTCCGATGCGCTCAAGGCATCGGCCGTTGCGTCGGGCATCGACCGCGAGCCGCGTACCTGGGAGCGGCCCAGCGATCATGCACCGGCATGGGTGCAGCTGGGTTGAAACGACGAGGCCCGACCTTGGCCGGGCCCCGTCCTGATGCGTTTGCCGACCAGCGGCCGACCCTACCGCCGCGTCAGCGGATGCTCTTGCGGGTAAACAGGTTGACGATGGCCAGCAGGATCACCGCGCCGATCAGCGAGAACAGGAACGTGCGTACCGTGATCGCTTCGTTGATGCCGCCGCCGAACAGGAACCCGGCGATCAGCGCACCGACGATGCCGACCACGACATTGAGGATGATGCCCTGCTGGGCATTGCGTCCCATGATGATGCTGGCAAGCCACCCTACGATGCCGCCGACGATCAGCCAGATAATGATGCCCATTGCCCCATCTCCTATCTCAAAGAGATTCCAGTTGACGCGTACGGCTGTGAAACCGCCGTGCAGTGACGTTGACGGGGCGCAGGCATGAGCGCGGCACGGATCGAAGAGGAGCAGTGGCGGTTCGGGCCCGTCACGGTATGGCGTCGCCAGCATGTGCCCGGCCAGCGCGGTGAGCCGCAGGCACGACAGGTGCTGGCGCAGGCCCTGGGGGGTGATCCGCTGGCCCTGCCGCTGGTCCGCGACCCCCGTGGCCGTCCGGAGCTGTCGGCTGCGTTGTCGGGCTTCGGCACGGGCTGGAGCCACAGCGGCGATGTCCTGCTGGTCGCGCTGGGGCAGGGGGTCCGGCTCGGCGTTGACCTGGAACTCCTGCGTCCGCGGCCGCGCATGCTGGAGATCGTCCGCCGCTTCTTCCATCCTGCAGAAATCGAATGGCTGGAGGGTCTTGCCGAGGAAGCCCGCGTGCAGTGGTTCTTCCGCGTGTGGTGCGCGAAGGAAGCGATGCTGAAAGCGGACGGGCAGGGCATCTCTTTCGGCCTGCACCGCCTGCAGTTCGGCCCGGCCGACGACGGCACGCTGCAGCTGCAATGGTGCGATCCGGCGCTGGGCCACGCCGCGCGCTGGCACCTGCACGAGTGGCAGGCCAGCGCCAACTTCCGCGCCGCACTGGCGTGGCATGTCGCCTGACCTGCTTACCGCAGGAGGAAACCGGCGATAATGTCCCCATGAGCGAACCTACCCTTCCACCTGCCGTCGCCGACACGCTGCAGCGTGGCCTGGCCGACATGGGCCTGGCGGCCGATCTGGCGCCGCCCCTGCTGCGTTACCTGGCCCTGCTGCACCGCTGGAACCAGACCTACAACCTCACCGCCATCCGCGATCCGCAGGAGATGGTGACCCGTCACCTGCTCGATTCGCTGGCCATGCGACCGCATGTGGTGGACGGATCGCTGGCCGATCTCGGTACCGGTCCCGGCCTGCCTGGCATTCCCTTGGCCATCGCGTGCCCTGGCCTGCAGGTCACCCTGGTGGAGAGCAACGGCAAGAAAGCGCGCTTCATGCGCGAAGTCGTGCGCCAGCTGGGACTGACCAACGCCCGTGTCGCCGAATCGCGCGCCGAGGCGCTGGATGAGCCCGGCCAGTACGATCAGTTGACCGCGCGCGCGATGGACACGCTGGAAGGCATCGTGCGCGTCGGCGGCCATCTGTTGCGCCCCGGCGGCGTGCTGCTGGCGATGAAAGGGGTCCACCCGCACGATGAGATCGCCGCGCTGCCCGCGGGTTGGCAGGTGCGCGAGGTCGTGGCGCTGAAAGTGCCCGGCCTGGCGGGAGAGCGCCATCTGGTCAGCGTTGGCGGCCCCTGAAGGGCGCCGCGTCTCCGTGCTGGACCAGGCCGGGATGAAGCCCGATTTCCGCACGGGGCCGGTTGTACGCATAATGACCAGCCCCAGCAACCGTCGACGAGGCTCACCCGCATGGCCCGCATCATCGCCATCGCCAACCAGAAGGGTGGCGTCGGCAAGACCACGACCGCCGTCAACCTGGCCGCCGCCCTGGCCAACGCGCCCAAGCGGGTGTTGTTGGTCGACCTCGATTCGCAGGGCAACGCGACGATGGGCAGCGGCGTCGACAAGCGCGAGCTGGAAGCGTCCACCTGCGATCTGCTGCTGGGCGAAAGCACGGCCGTGGAAGTACGGCTGAAGGCCGCAGAAGGCTACGACCTGCTGCCCGGCAACATCGACCTGACCGCCGCCGAGATCCAGTTGATGGGCCAGGGCGAGCGCGAGCAACGCCTCAAGCGCGCGTTGGCACCGATCCGCGATGAGTACGACTACATCCTGATCGACTGCCCGCCGGCGCTTTCGCTGCTGACGTTGAACGCACTGGCCGCCGCCGATTCGATCCTGGTGCCGATGCAGTGCGAGTACTACGCTCTTGAAGGCCTGAGCGCGCTGGTGGAAACCATCGAAGCGCTGCGGGGCAACCTCAATCCGACGCTGGAAATCGAAGGCGTGCTGCGCACCATGTTCGATGTGCGCAACAACCTGGCCAATGCCGTGTCCGGCGAGCTCACCGAGCACTTCGGCGACCTCGTGTTCCGCACCATCGTGCCGCGCAACGTGCGCCTGGCCGAGGCGCCCAGCCATGGGCAGAGCATCGTCGGCTACGACCGCGCTTCGCGCGGCGGCGTGGCCTACCTCGGCCTGGCCGGCGAGATCATTCGACGCAACAACGAACGCAACAAGGCCGTCGCGGCCGTGGAGACCGTCTGATGAGCACCAAGCCCGCAGCAGGGAAGAAGCGTGGCCTCGGCCGCGGCCTGGATGCCCTGCTGGGACCGAAGGCATCGGTCAGCCAGGTGCAGGCCACCGCGGTAATCGAACCGCTGCCGGGCGAGGTGCTGCGCAGGTTGCCCATCAGCCAACTGCAGCCGGGCAAGTACCAGCCGCGGCGCGAGATGGACGAGACCAAGCTGGCCGAGCTGGCCGATTCGATCCGCTCGCAGGGCGTGATCCAGCCGATCCTGGCGCGTCAGTTGCCGGGCGGCAACTACGAAATCGTCGCTGGCGAACGCCGCTGGCGTGCATCGAAGCTGGCCGGGCTGGATGAAGTGCCGGTGGTGGTGCGCGAGCTGGAAGACCGCACCGTCATCGCGATGGCGCTGATCGAGAACATCCAGCGCGAAGACCTCAACCCGCTGGAAGAGGCCGAAGCCCTGCAGCGGCTGATCAGCGAGTTCACCCTGACCCATGCCGAAGCGGCCGAGGCAGTTGGCCGCTCGCGGGCGGCGGTGTCCAACCTGCTGCGCCTGCTGGAACTGCCCATCGCCATCCGCGTGCTGCTGGAGTCGCGCCGCCTGGAGATGGGGCATGCGCGTGCGTTGCTGACGCTGGCGCCGGAACTGGCCAGCAAGCTTGCGCAGGAAGCGGCCGATGAAGGCTGGTCGGTGCGCGAAGTGGAGCGCCGTGCGCAGGCCTTCGCGGCCGGCAAGGTGCCCAGCAACCGGCCGCAGGCGGCAGCGAAGACCGCGCCGCAGGCCGACATCGCATCGCTGGAAACCGAACTGAGCGAGTCGCTGGGCGCCAAGGTGGCGATCACCCACGGCCGCGGGGGCAAGGGCAAGCTGATCATCCATTACTCCGACCTGGACACGCTGGACGGCGTGCTTGAACGGTTGCGCGCCCAGCGCGCCTGAGCGTTCGACAGCGCACGCCTGGCCAGGAGCCGTCCATGAGCAACGACTACGACGAGGTCAGTCCGGGCGGCAGTCCGATCCATCGGCACCGTGACGAGAACGCCTTCACCGCCGCATCCGAGGGCCCCAACGTTGCCGCGATCGCGGCACACATCGCGCAGCATCTGGGGCCGGTTGCAGGCGTATTCCACGAGATCATCTCCGACACGGTGCGCATCGACCTGCATGTCGTGGCGGCCACGGACGCGTTCCCTTTCCTGCGCATCGTCACCTCGGGCATGAGCGATCTGCCGATGGAGGTGCCGGAAGGCGCCGAATCGCCTGACCGTCTCGAGTTGATGGTGACCCTTCCCGGCACATGGCCGCTGAGCGAAGCGGCGCTGGCAGACGAACGCAGTTACTGGCCCCTGCGACTGCTGAAAAACCTGGCGCGGCTGCCGCACAAGTACGATACCTGGCTGGGCTTTGGCCACAGCATCCCCAACGGCATGCCCGCCGAACCCTATGCGACGACGGTCGGGTTCCAAGGGGCGTTGATCCTGCCGCCTGCCAGTGCACCCGACGCCTTCGCCCACCTGACCACCGACGATGGCACGCTGATCGGCTTCATGGCGGTGGTGCCGGTGTATCCCGAAGAGATGGCATTGAAGCTGGAAGACGATGCGGAAGCCTTGCTGGCCCGCTTCATCGCCAAAGGCATCAGCGACATCATCGACCCCTTCCGGCTCAACGTCGGCGCAACGCATTACGGCCTGCATTCATGACGATCCTGCTTACCGGCGCGGCCGGCTTCATCGGTGCGTATACCGCGCAGGCCCTGCTGCAGGCCGGTCGCCCGGTGGTCGGGCTGGACAACTTCAACGACTATTACGATCCACAGCTCAAACGTGATCGGGTCGCCGCGCTGTGCCCGCAGCTCGACCTGCGCATGCTCGACCTCACCGATCGCGATGGCCTGGCTGCGCTGTTCGATGAGGTGCGGCCCACCGCAGTCATCCATCTGGCAGCGCAGGCGGGCGTGCGCTATTCGCTTGAGAACCCGCACGCCTACGTCGACAGCAACATCAGTGGGTTCGTCAACATCCTGGAGCTTTGTCGGCACCGCGGCGTGCAGCACCTGGTCTACGCCAGCAGCAGTTCGGTGTACGGCGACTCGGCAACGCCGCCCTTTTCCGAAGACCAGCGCGTGGACCAGCCGCGCTCGTTGTATGCGGCCACCAAGGCCGCCAACGAGTTGATGGCCTACACCTACGCACAGCTGTTCGGCTTGAAGGCCACCGGCCTGCGGTTCTTCACCGTGTACGGGCCATGGGGGCGACCGGACATGGCGCCGCTGCTGTTTTCGCGCGCGGTGCTGGCGGGGCGATCGATCGACGTGTTCAACGAAGGGCGCATGCAGCGTGACTTCACACATGTTTCCGACATCGTCGCCGGTATTCTCGGCGCGCTCGCACATCCCGGCGACGGTCCTGTACCGCACCGCGTGTTCAACCTCGGCAACCACACCCCCGTCGAGCTGGAGCGGTTCATCAGTGTGATCGAGCAGGCCGCCGGCCGCCCCGCCACCAAGGTCTACAAGCCCATGCAACCGGGCGACATGGTCCGCACCATGGCCGATACCCGTCGCGCCCGTGACGCATTCGGCTATGAGCCGACCCTGCCGATCGAGCAGGGTCTGCCCCCGGTGGTGGCATGGTGCCGCGACTATTTCGGCGATCGCGCGTGATCATGCGCCGCTGGGCAGCCGGGTTCATCTTCGGCTAACCTCGGCAGCGGAGAATGCGCGCTCTTTGTCTTCACCCCCGGCCGAGTGCCCCATGAGCCATCCCGAGTTGTCCGTTGTGGTCCCGGTGTTCAACGAACGCGACAATGTCGCGCCGCTTGTGGCTGAAATCACCGCCGCCCTGCGGGGGCGCATCACTTTTGAAATCGTCTACGTCGACGATCAGTCACGCGACGACACGCTGGCGGTGCTGCAGGCGCTGAAGGCGCAGACGCCGGAACTGCGCGTGCTGCACCATGTCAGCCAGAGCGGACAAAGTACGGCCGTGCGCAACGGGGTCAAGCAGGCGCGGGGCGCCTGGATCGCGACCCTGGACGGCGACGGCCAGAATGATCCGGCCGATATCCCCGGGTTGCTCGACGCGCGTGCGCTGGCTGACGCCAACGTCAAGCTGTTCGCCGGCTGGCGGGTCAACCGCAAGGACAGCGGCAGCAAGCGCTGGGCCAGCCGCTGGGCCAATGCGATCCGGGCGCGCATGCTGCGCGATGACACCCCGGACACGGGCTGCGGCATCAAGCTGTTCGAGCGCGAGGCCTTCCTGGACCTGCCGTACTTCGATCACATGCATCGCTACCTGCCGGCTTTGATGCAGCGTGCCGGCTGGCAGACGACCAGCGTGCCGGTCAACCACCGCCATCGCACCACGGGCGTGTCCAAGTACACCAACCTGGGCCGCGCACTGGTCGGCATCCGCGACCTGCGCGGCGTGGCCTGGCTGATCACCCGCAGCCGCCGTACTGTCGTGGAAGAAGCCTGATGGAACTGCACTGGCTGGACCAGCCGCTGAGCTGGTTGTACTGGACCGGGCTGCACGTGACGGGTTGGAAGCTGATCGGCTATACCGGCGCGCTGATGTTCGGGGGCCGCTGGCTGGTCCAGTTCGTCGCCTCGCGGCGTGCCGGCAAACCGGTGATCCCGCGCCTGTTCTGGTACATGAGCGTGGTGGGCAGCCTGATGACGCTGAGCTACTTTCTGTTTTCGGCCAAGCAGGACTCCGTCGGGGTGCTGCAGAATCTGTTCCCGGCGTTCACTGCCCTGTACAGCCTGAAGCTGGATATCGACCACCGCGGCTGGAAGCGCGATAAAGCCGCGCACTGACGGGGCGATGCACACCGCTGCGCCCGCCGCCCCTGCGTAGACGCGATCGACGCCAGTGCCCGGCACGGGCAGGACATTCGACCCATGTCGCAGGCGGCCAACGGTGCCATGATCGGTGGTCTGCCTTCCCGGGAACCTGTCGCTCGTGAAAAACCGTCTCGCCGTTGCCCTGCTGCTTGCTCTTTCCTCGCCCTTGGCCGTCCATGCCGCCGTGCACACTGCCACGGCCGCGCCAGCCAGCGTCGCCAATGAACGCGCTGCCGATGCGGCATTCCGCGCGATCTATGAAAAGGAATGGGCCTGGCGCCAGGAGGGGGGCGGTGAGGCCAGCGAAGACGGCGATGCGCCGGCCAGCGCGGCACGGCTGCCCGACGTGGGCCCCGCCGCCCAGCAGGACCGGCTGAAGGTCTGGGACGAGGTGCTTGCGCAGCTGGACCGCACCGACGTCAAGGCGCTGTCCCCGGTGAACCAGGTGAACTTCGCGATCTATCGCGACCAGGTCTTCAACCTGGCCCAGGAGGTGCGCCTGCGGACCTACGAGATGCCGTTCAACTCCGACTCGTCGTTCTGGTCCAACCTGTCCTTCATGGCACGGCGCGAGATGAAGACCGCGCAGGACTACCGCAACTACATCGCCCGCTTGAATGACGTACCGCGCTACTTCGGCCAGCAGACCGACAACATGCGGGCCGGCCTGAAGCGCGGCTTCAGCGTGCCGCGCGCGGTGCTGGATGGACGTGAGGTGGCCATTTCCAACGTCGCGGACCTGAAGGATCCGACCGAATCCCCGCTGTACGCACCGTTCAAGAAGCTGCCTGCCAGCATGCCGCAGGCGGACCAGGCCGCGTTGCAGGCGCAGGCGCGCGAGGCGATCAGCGGCAAGGTCATCCCGGCGTTCCAGCAACTGCGTACGTTCTTCCTGCAGGACTACGTGCCGCAGGCGCGCACTACGCTGGCGGCCGAAGCCATGCCCGATGGCAAGGCGTTCTACAAGCAGCAGATTCACGAATACACGACGCTGGACCTGACCCCGGATGCGATCCATCGCATCGGGCTGGATGAGGTGGCACGCATCCAGAAGGAAATGAACGCCATCATCCAGCAGGTCGGTTTCAAGGGCAGCTTCGATGAGTTCCTGACCTTCCTGCGCACCGATCCGCAGTTCTACGCGAAGACCCCGGATGAGCTGCTGCATCGTGCGGCGTGGATCTCCAAGCGCGTCGACGGGGTGATCGGCAAGTACATGACGCTGCCGCGTGCGCGCTTCACCATCGTGCCGGTGCCGCCGGACATCGCGCCGTTCTGGACCGCCGGCCGCGGCGGCATGGGCACGTACTGGCTGAACACCTACAACCTGCCGGCGCGCCCGCTGTACAACCTGCCCGCGCTGACCCTGCACGAGTCGGATCCCGGCCATGCGCTGCAGGGTGCATTGGCCGCCGAACAGGGTGACCTGCCGGCGTTCCGTCGCACCAGCTACATCTCCGCCTACGGTGAAGGCTGGGGGCTGTACTGCGAAAAGCTCGGCATCGAGATGGGCATCTATGAAACCCCTTACGAAGACTTCGGCCGCCTGACCTATGAAATGTGGCGTGCGGCGCGTCTGGTGATCGATACCGGCGTGCACAGCAAGGGCTGGTCACGCGACAAGGCCATCGCCTACCTGCGTGACCACACGGCGCTGAGCGAGCACGAGGTCACCACCGAAGTCGACCGCTACATCTCCTGGCCGGGACAGGCCCTGAGCTACAAGCTGGGTGAGATCGCCATCGTCCGGCTTCGCGCACAGGCCGAGCGGGAGCTGGGCGAAAAGTTCGACATCAAGGCCTTCCACGACGCCGTGCTGGAACAGGGCTCGGTGCCGTTGCCGGTGCTGGAGCAGCAGATCCAGGCGTTCATCGCAGCGCGCAAGCGCGCGTGAGCGATCCACGGTAGCGCCGCAGCAGGGATGCGGCAGCCTTGTGGGGTCACCTCCAGCAAGGCTGTCGCATGAACAACGTTCCCGATGATTTCTCCATACAGTGGCGAACCTTCAGCGTCTCGCAGGGGGTCGTGCAGCCCGCGGGCGAGCCACCGCCCTGGGCGCCGCTGTCGGTGACCAATGCGCCAGCAATGACCAACACCACGACAATGTGCGGCATGCCGTGCTACCAGGATGGCCTGCGCAACAGTGTCATGGACCTGTTGACCCACGCGGAGCGCAGTACCCTCTATCTGGATTACGCCGTACATTCTTCCGCACTCGCCGATCCGGAACGCATCTTCTACGTGCGTCCGGATCAGGCCGAGGCACACCTGACCTACCGTCAGTTGTGCGAGCCGGGAAGCTTCTGCGTGCGTCATGACGGGGTGGGTGGCTTCGTACTGGTGCATCGTCCGCGGGCGTCTGCGGTGACAGGTGCACTGGTGCCGCTGGTGCGTACGCCGCTGGAATTCTCCGCACAGGGCTGGTGTGTTCAGGTATCGGAGACAGCACGTTCGGCCTGGGATGGCCTACGCGATGTGCATTTCTCCAGTCTGGACGCGCTGAAAGCGGCGCTCCCTCCCGGCATGAAGGAGGTGACGGGCGCGTCCTTTGGCGATATCGAGGCGACCCACCTGTAGCGGCGCATGCGGTCGCTGCGATTGTGTAACGCGTGATGCACCCGCTACCCTGCCGTTGATGATCCGCCCCCCCCGCCACCGCCGGTTGTTCCTGCTCCGCCTGCTGATGCTGGTGGTGGTGGCGCTGGGTACCGCCGGGGGCGCGCTGGCATCGGCGCTGGGTGACCTGCACGAGCTGTCGCATGCGGATCATCCTGCCGTACCGCATGGCAGTCTGGAAGCCGACACCGGACACGACGACGAGGATGCCGGCGACCGGCTGTTGCATGCGCTGGTGCATTGTGGCCATTGCCACGGTCAGGGCGGACAGTTGCCGATGGGACAGGCCGGCTGGTGCAGCTTGTCGCCCCGCGTCGTGCCGCTTGATGCGGTATGCGATACCGGCGGGACATCAATGACACCCGGTAGCCTGCTGCGTCCTCCGATCCAGGGCTGATCCACCGCCGGCGCGCCGCCGGTGATCTGATCCCTGATATGTATTTCGGAGAAACCCCATGTGGAAATGCCTGGCCGCCCTGGCGGCCTTGGCGATGGCACCGTGCGCCCATGCGCAGGTGACGCCGCCCCCTGTCCCGTTGACACTCGATGCAGCCATCGACCGTGTTGCACGCACCCATCCTGACCTGCGACTGCTGCCCCTGCAGCAGGAGGCCGCGCGAGCACGCCTGGATGCCGCCGGGCTGGCACCGCCGCTGGTGTTCGGCGCTGACATCGAGAACGCCCTCGGCACCGGTGACAGCCGCGGCGTCCGCTCACTGGAGACCACGGTGTCGCTCGCAGGCGTGCTGGAGCGGGGGGGCAAACTGGACGCCCGCCGTGCCGTCGCGCAGGCCAACATTGATGCACTGGCCCCGCAGCGGGAGATCATCCGCTTGGACATGATGGCGGAGGTGGCACGGCGCTACCTGGCCATCACCGCTGCCGCTGCCCGCGAGCGCATCGCGCAGGATGACATTGAACAGCGTCGGCGCGCGGTGGATGCAGCACAGCGGCGCCTGACCGCCGGTGCGTCGCCGGCATCGACCCTGATGACCGCGCAGGCTGCCCTGGCGCAGGCAGAGCTGGACCGTGACCGTGCCCTGCAGGAGGCCCGTTCAGCGCGGCTCTCGTTGGCCGCGTTGTGGAACGAGCGCAGCGTTGCATTCGATGTGGTCAGCGGCGATCCGCTGCGGCTGCCTGCGCTGCAGGACTTCGCCCAGCTGGCCGATCTGCTCGAGCGCACGCCCGAGCTTGCGGTGATCGCCGGCGAGCAGCGCGTGCGTGAGGCACAGCTGCAGTTGGCGAGTACCCAGCTGCGTAGCGACGTGTCCTGGCAGCTGGGCGTGCGCAACGATCGGGCCAGCCGCGATGCATCGCTGGTAGGCGGCTTCAGCATCCCGCTGGGCGCTGCACGGCGGGCCGAGCCGGAGATCCGGGCGGCACGCAGCGAACTGGCGATGAGCGCGCTGGAACGCCAAGGGCGCGCGCTGCAGTTGCACGCCACCCTGGCCGAGGCACATGGACGCTACGGCAACGCCAGGCTGGAGGTCACGCGCATGGACAGCGACGTCGTGCCGCAGTTGCGCCGTGCCGAAAAAGCGGCGGAAACCGCATGGCGCGCGGGTGCCATCAGCTACCTCGAATGGTCGCAGCTGCAGGCCATGCGCATCGAAGCACGGCAGCGCCAGCTGGACGCGGCGCTGGCGGGACAGTCCGCTCTCATCGAAATCCAGAGGCTCACCGGGCAACCGCTGGTGGCCCCCGCCCTGCAAGGAACGGCACCATGACCATGACCCTCACGATGTTTGCGCGCAGCGCGTTGTCGTTGCTGCTGCTGTCCGTGCTTGCCGCGTGCAGCGGCAAGGTGGACGGCGGGGCTTCGGAGGAGGACGACCACGCACAGGAAGACAGTGCGCCGGCAGCCCATGACGAAGAAGAGGCACCGGCCACTACCCACATCGCCGCATCACAGGCGAGCGCGGCGGGCATCGTCACCGCGCCCGCTGCGGCGGGCACGATCGCCGATGAGCACGAGGTGCAGGGCCTGCTGGCACCGGTCGACGGACGCAGCGCCCAGGTCACGGCACGCTTCCCCGGTCCGGTGCGCGCACTACGGGCGAACGTCGGCGACCGCGTACGCGCCGGGCAGCCGCTGGCCAGCATCGAAAGCAACCTCAGCCTGTCGACCTACAGCGTGGCTGCGCCGATTTCCGGCGTCGTGCTGTCACGGCAGGTGCAGCTCGGTGCCGTCGCTGCCGAGGGCCAGGTCCTGTTCGACATCGGCGACCTGTCGCAGCTGTGGGTGGACCTTCACATCTTCGGTTCCGACACGCAGCACATCACCGCGGGCGTGCCGGTAACGGTGACCCGCATGACCGACGGTGCCAGCCAGACCGTCACCCTCGAACGCGTGCTGCCCGGCACCGCGACCGCCAGCCAGAGTACCGTCGCCCGCGCCCTGATCGACAACGCGGACGGCCTGTGGCGGCCCGGCGCGGCCGTGCGTGCGCGCATCGTGGTGGCGAGCACCCCGGCGCCCATCGTCGTACCGCTGACCGCGCTGCAGACGCTGGACGGTGGCGAAGTGGTCTTCGTTCGCGACGGCGACAACTACACCGCACGCCCCGTGCAGCTGGGCGCGCGCGATGCCCGCCAGGTCGCGGTGACCGCTGGACTGCGTGCAGGCGAGCAGGTCGTGGTCGAGCAGAGCTACACGGTGAAGGCGGACATCGGCAAGGCGGGGGCGGCCCATGAGCACTGAACCGTCTCTCGATCGCACCCCGCACGGCCTGCTGGAGCGCCTGGTCCGCGGCGCCATCGCCCAGCGCTGGCTGATGATGGGGCTTACCCTGGCCTTGGTACTGCTCGGCACGTGGAGCTTCAGCAAGCTGCCGATCGATGCCACCCCGGACATCACCAACGTGCAGGTGCAGGTCAACACCGCCGCACCGGGCTATTCGCCGCTGGAGAGCGAGCAGCGCATCACCTATGCCGTCGAAACCGCGATGGCCGGCTTGCCGGCACTGGAGCAGGTGCGTTCGTTGTCGCGCTACGGCCTGTCCCAGGTCACCGTGGTGTTCGATGACGGCACCGACCTGTACTTCGCCCGGCAGCAGGTGGCCGAGCGTCTGCAACAGGTCAAGTCGCAGCTGCCGGAGGGAGTGGATCCGCAGCTGGGTCCGATCGCCACCGGACTGGGCGAGATCTTCATGTACACCCTGGATGCGGCGCCCACGGCCCGCAAGCCGGATGGTACGGCGTACACCGCCACCGATCTGCGCACCCTGCAGGACTGGGTGATCCGTCCGCAGCTGCGCAACGTGCCGGGCGTCACCGAGGTCAACACCATCGGCGGCTTCCAGCGCCAGGTGCACGTCACCCCGGATCCCGCGCGCCTGCGCGCGCTGGGCTTCACCATGGACGACGTGGTCGCTGCGGTGCAGGCCAACAACCAGAACGTCGGTGCCGGCTACATCGAGCGCAATGGCCAGCAGTTCCTGGTACGCATCCCGGGCCAGGTCGCCAACCTGGACGAGATCGGCGACATCGTGCTGGACCGCCGGGAAGGCGTACCGATCCATGTGCATGACGTGGCGCGCGTGGCCGAAGGCGCAGAGCTGCGCAGTGGGGCGGCCACCCAGAATGGCCACGAAGTCGTGATGGGAACCGTGGTGATGCTGGTCGGCGGCAACAGCCGTGACGTGGCGCAGGCCGCCGCGGCGAAGCTGGCGCAGGCCCAACGCAGCCTGCCGGATGGGGTCACCGTGACCGCCAGCTATGATCGCACCGCGCTGGTGGACCGCACCATCCATACCGTGGCGAAGAATCTGCTGGAAGGCGCGTTGCTGGTCATCGTGGTGCTGTTCCTGCTGCTGGGCAACTTCCGGGCCGCGCTGATCACCGCGGCGGTGATTCCGCTGTCGATGCTGTTCACCCTGACCGGCATGGCCCGCGGCGGTGTGTCCGCGAACCTGATGAGCCTGGGCGCGCTGGACTTCGGTTTGATCGTCGATGGCGCCGTGATCATCATCGAGAACTGCCTGCGTCGTTTCGGCGAACGCCAGCATGCGCTGGGACGCGACATGACCGCCGCCGAGCGTTTCGACGAGACCGCACGCGCTACCGCCGAGGTCATCCGCCCCAGCCTGTTCGGCCTGGGCATCATCACCGCGGTCTACCTGCCGATCTTCGCCCTGACCGGCGTCGAAGGAAAAATGTTCCACCCGATGGCGATCACCGTGGTGCTGGCACTGACCGGGGCCATGCTGCTGTGCCTGAGCTTCGTGCCGGCGGCCATTGCGCTGTTCCTGGGCGGCAGCGTCCAGGAAAAAGAGAACCGGGTGATGGCGTGGTTGCGTCGACGCTACCACCCCCTGCTGGACCGGGTGCTGCAGCACGCACGGTGGGTGATGGCCGGCGCGTTGGTGCTGATCGTGGGATGTGGTGTGCTGGCGACCCGGCTGGGGAGCGAGTTCGTGCCCAGCCTGGACGAAGGCGATGTTGCGATGCATGCCATGCGCATACCGGGTACCAGCCTGAGCCAGTCCGTGCAGATGCAGGTGCAGATCGAAACGCGCCTGCTGCAGTTCGCAGAGGTGGACAAGGTGTTCTCGAAGATCGGCACCCCCGAAGTCGCGTCCGATCCGATGCCGCCGTCGGTGGCGGATACGTTCGTGATGATGAAAGACCGCAGCGAATGGCCCGACCCACGCAAATCGCGGGCCGCCCTGCTGGCCGAACTGGAAACGGCGGTGGAACAGCTGCCGGGCAACAACTACGAGTTCACCCAGCCCATCCAGATGCGCATGAACGAGCTGATCTCGGGGGTGCGCTCGGATGTGGCCGTGATGGTCTACGGCGATGATCTGGACACCTTGGTGCAGCTCGGAAAACGCATCGAGCAGCAGGTTGCGGCCGTGCCGGGGGCGGCGGATGTACGCCTTGAGGAAACCAGTGGCTTGCCGTTGCTGACGGTACTGCCTGATCGTCAGGCGCTGGCGGGGTACGGGCTGAATCCCGGGCAGGTACAGTCCACCGTGGCCACGGCGGTAGGTGGCCAGGTGGCAGGGCAGCTGTTCGAAGGTGACCGCCGCTTCGACATCGTCGTGCGGCTCCCGGAAGCGCTGCGACAGGACCCGGCCGCGCTGGCCGACCTGCCGATATCCCTGGAGGCCGCACTCGCTGGCGGCAACGCGGATGAACTGAGCCGGGGTGTCGGTGCTGCCGGTGACGGGCCACGGACCGTGCCGCTGCGGGAACTGGCGCGCATCGAGACCAGTGAGGGACCGAACCAGATCAACCGTGAAAACGGCAAGCGCCGCATCGTGGTGACGGCCAACGTGCGCGATCGCGACCTGGGCAGTTTCGTCGCCGATCTACAGGCCGCCGTCACCGCGCAGGTGCCGCTGCCGACCGGGTACTGGATCGGCTATGGCGGCAGTTTCGAGCAGCTCATATCGGCCAGCCAGCGCTTGGCGGTGGTGGTGCCGGTCACCCTGGTACTGATCTTCGCCATGCTGTTCTGGGCGTTTGGTTCCGGCCGCGATGCCGTGGTGGTGTTCAGTGGCGTACCGCTGGCATTGACCGGCGGTGTGCTGGCGTTGGCGGCACGGGGCATGCCGATGTCGATTTCCGCAGGCGTCGGCTTCATCGCGTTGTCCGGCGTGGCGGTATTGAACGGTCTGGTGATGATCAGCTTCGTGCGCCAGTTGCGCGGGCAGGGCATGCCGCTGCGGGAGGCCGTGCGCGAAGGCGCGCTGGGACGCCTGCGACCGGTCCTGATGACGGCGCTGGTGGCCTCGCTGGGTTTCGTGCCGATGGCCTTCAATGTCGGTGCCGGTTCGGAAGTGCAGCGTCCGCTGGCCACCGTGGTAATCGGGGGCATCGTGTCGTCCACCCTGCTGACCCTGCTGCTGTTGCCGGTGTTGTACCGCTGGCTGCACCGCAACGAACGGTAGTGACCCGAAGGTAGAGCCGACTTCAGTCGGCTTGCATGACAGCCAAGGTAGAGCCGACTTCAGTCGGCTTCCCAAGGTAGAGCCGACTTCAGTCGGCTTGCATGACAACCAAGGTAGAGCCGACTTCAGTCGGCTTCCCGGAGAGCAGCCGACTGAAGTCGGCTCTACCCGTCCCGGTCGGTCTGAACCTGCCCCCTGAAATCGGACGCCAAGAGCGATAATTTGATCGCAACTGGAGGTTCACATGGCAAACAACGCTACCCGTCGTCAGTTCACTGATGAGTTCAAGAAGCAGGCACTGGAGCTGACCCGCTCCATTGGGCGCGCTCCCGCTGCCCGTCAGCTGGATATTTCGCTGAAAACGCTGGGCAACTGGGTCGAACAGGAGCGAGCGGGCAAGCCGGTCAGTTCACCCAAACGGCAGGCGGTAGGCGAGGTGGAGAGCGAGCTGGCGCGGCTGCGGGCAGAAAATGCCACACTTCGGATGGAGCGTGAAATCCTAAAAAAAGCGGCGGCGTTCTTCGCGAAAGAGTCCAAATGAGGCACGCCTTCATCGCCAAGCAAAGGGCTCACTATCCACTGCGCACGCTGTGCAAGGTGATGGAAGTTTCA
>Ga0247812_10000650_pt1 | contig 20759 bp, 10 predicted proteins | sample UWRJL149409B1_FD_178011 | JGI IMG/M metagenome (GOLD analysis project Ga0247812, IMG submission 178011) | Plant litter microbial communities from Arlington Agricultural Research Station in Wisconsin, United States - UWRJ-L149-409B-1 | ecosystem: Environmental > Terrestrial > Plant litter >...
CATCGGTTTGGTCACAAAGGAGAATAATGGAGAAAGCAAATCCCCCTCAGCCTTGCAGATGGTCGCTGTCCCCTCCACTCACAGCATCATGTTTCACAACACTCCAGCCTTGCCTATAAGACGCCGTTCTTTAGTTGTCCCTGAGGCCCTGGGGATAATTGTCGTCTCTCCATTCAGGGCTGCTTGGAATAGCTTTAGCGAGTGTTTGGCGACTCTAGCTAAAGCTTCTTCATCTTACGCCATTTTGTGCCCGTTGGATTGGTTTGCCGACTTGAAATGGTAGAGTGGCTTGCATCCCATTCGTGCGGCGAGCTGAGGGACCTGAATACGGGATCTGGGTCTCTTTGCCACTGTTCGAGATCATCTGATTTGATTTGATGGTGTGGAAGGAATATAAGTCAGGTGCTTTGTTGAAACCATGACAAAGAGGTTGCTGCAGTGAAAGGCATTTCACAACAAAGCGTTAGCTTGCCTAGGTCACCAGGTCACTTCTGTAACATGTGGATGTCAATGAAATTCCATTAATTTCAGTCTCTCGAAGGGCTTACCATCGGCTCTACTTGCCAATCAATTATTTTGGTCCGACTATTACCGAACCACGATTGGTCTTAGCAGGGAAGTGATCTTAATGATAACAAGCAACAATTGGCCACCTAAAGATGTCGGCGTTTGATTGAGGCTTTGATTCCTAGTCACCAACTGCAGGCATCTGTTCTACTTATCGTGTTGCCTTGATACTGCATCGATGCATGCTAAGAAGATTGAGTTTCAGAGACTTGGCAAGATAAGGGTTGCTGTCACCTATATTTCACTGCCACTTGTACAAGTCAATCCCGTTATCTCTACTAATTTCCTTTTATCATTAGCTTAGCCACCATAAGTATACGTATACCTATAGTATCAACTACTCCTTGTGGGACGTACTCCATGATGCAGACAAAGTTGCTTAATACTGCGGCTGCAAGTCTTTGTTACCTTACACTTGTTGCAGTACGGAGTTTGTCTCTTTTTTTTGTCTGATTGATACCTAGCCTTTTGCTAGAAGCGCCAGAGCGATATAGTCAACACATGCAATACAGCTCATCATTTTTGCAGAAATGTCAGAGTCTAGTAGTACTCAACCCTAGGAACATTCTTATTCAAGATAAATATTTTCAATCACAAGTGACTGTTACTTATAGGAATTGAGCAGGGGTCCTTCAATTACTTCTAACTCAGTATATAATCAGCTGTATTAAATTCTATCAGATTTTACATTGCAGGTTGTTGTTGTTGTTCCGTAATCATCCAGTAATCTCAGCTACTTTGTCATCTGAAAACTCGATGTCGCACCTACCACGTAAGAGATATCTAACAATATGACAAAATATTAAAGTTTTACCTTAGACCCACGATTTAACTCTGTGAGATAACGAGTTTAGCTGATTGATTCCCTTAGCAACTACCGGGGATGTACTTTGTAAGATCTATTGTATCACTGAGATGGGAATATTAGTATTTTAAAGAAAGGTATATACAGAACAAAAATAAACTTGGGTGGTGAGAAGAAGCATGAGATGATTGTGGCAGAATCAAACATATAGCAATTGATCATATAGATTTTTAATGCACACCTCCAAATATCTAACATGACTAACGAAAATCTTAAGTACCAACGCCAAATCCACGGCCAAACACAAAAGAATTCAGTCTAGCATTTTCTCCACTTAACGCCGATCTGGAAATCTCCCGAATCAGTCCACGATCCACATGCAGAGTTACTCGTTGCAGTCAATGAAACAGCAGAGTTGACGTTAAAAGGCCTCGCGCTAGTACCACCACAGGAAGACCACACCACAGCCGAGTCGTCGATTTGTTGAGTCACATCGTAGCCTTGGACAACTGGCCCGGTGACGGTTTGTTGGGTTACCGCTTGGGCGGTTTCTATTAGAGAAACTATGGTCAGCCTATTCTATCCTTTGTTGGGGGCAAGTTGGAAGGGGGATGGGAGAGTTCCGTTAGGAGCTGTGAGAACTTACCGCCCGAGAAGTAAAAGACCGTCGACAAAACACCCTTTACTCCCTTATCAAGAATAGTTTCACCAGTATATCGTGTGCTCACTGGTGCATATTGGAGCCCGGCGGGATAACCGATCTCGACGTTTATTTGGCAGTTCTTGCGGTTATTCTCGACGTTTACGGTTGGGCCGATGGAGGCGGTGATATTTGGGAATGTTGCGACGAAGCTAAGGTTTGGTCAGCCAATTTGAAAACCCAGTTGAGTTCAGTTGGGGTGAATATACCTGCTGTCGCTAGTCTGTTTGAAACTGACTTTACTGCCTTGTGTACATCCGGTTCCACCATAAGTAACGCGCTGGATTGTCACTTTACTGAGATCTAGAGACTGGGCAGAGATAGATGAGAAGAACAGTGCTGAAACAGCGATTGCGGAAGTAAGTGAGAACATTTTTATTGAGAGTTGATGACCCTAAAAGTTTCTAGATGTCTTGAATTTGGATTCTGAACTGCTTCTTGGGTTTCCTCCATCAAACCCAGGAAACATTGCCACTTATAACAACAATTATCAACGATTCCTTGGACCACAAACAATTCTAGACCACCGCCACAGTTCTTTAGAAATTTAAGGTTAAATTCCGACCCCCTGATGCAGGGACTCGGGTAGCGATGAGGTGACACGAGGATGAATTGACCCGATTGGACCATTCGGCCAAGAACACCGTCAAGTTATTTTGGGACATATAGCCTGAGGACCCTTCATCTATTCCTGCAGCGAGAACATCAATCTGGCCTCGGTGGAGTTAAACCTTTTCCATGTTGGTGCTATTGAATCATTGATAGTGGAATTTGGTCTTCCGTGATTATGTTCTATTTATGGAACAATTGTGCTTGAAAGAGCATACACCATCGGTGGTTTGTGGACATTTGCAACTTTTGCACCTGTATGATCTATTTAGCCATTGAAACATTTTGGAAAATTACTTCGTGTTCGGACATACTGTCCCATTGAGGGCGCTGAAATTGGGAAAACTGCCGGGCTCTGCAACGTCTGAGAGATTGAAATAGTTTCAAGTAGTATTCAGAAATTGATTTGCGGTTAAATCAAATGGAATCGGCGATAGATTAGAAAGTAGTTCCTTCTATATTGTTATCTGGCCATTTTTATCAGTTGCTATTGCAACTGAAACTGGGTTCCCAACCTCCAAGAAATCTACTACCAATGTGTGTAAATGTAACCTTTCATTGGAACAAGCATTCTTTGCACAACTTGCCGTACGTCAATCCTCTTTCAAGACAAAGAGGAAATAATATGTCATGATAATTGGTGTTTTCCGTTAGACAGAAACCGTCGGATTCAAAATGCACCATGTTCAGTTTCTGTCATCTATATTTTGACTTTGATTCACATGTAGTTAGCGATAACTATACGCTTCTAATTTGTAACGTCCAAACTCGCTTATTATCGGTCTATAACTTCAAGATGCAGTCCTTCGGCAATATAGGCTTCTATGACTGATGCTTGTCTGCTGGATGTCGAAACCCTTACAAGGCTTGAACAAATGCTACAAGTGGCGCACCCAACAGTGGGAGAATCTATGGATGATTTCAAAAGTTTCATTTACATGGAGTGTGAAGAACAAATTCGTAAATGTCATTAATGCATTTGCAGATTGTTAATAACAATTGATTTTGAATGAAGCTGTTCTGTATCTCCTATAATTCCTCCATCTATAGCACTTAGCCATATTCGCCACGATCATCCGATATCCGGATATTCCTCTTAGGAACTCATTGCAGCAATAATTATTGCGTTTTCTATTGTAAAATTGAAACAGCTCACTACTAAAAATAAAAATAACCACCCCCACCCCCCAGAACTATGTCTCCTATGTCAGTACCAAATTTAATAAATAAGTTTGTCTCTTGCTTGGTTATAAACATATTGTCCTTAACAATCAATCTGCAAGAAGAGAAGTTATAATGAGTCAAGGTGTACTACAGAGATAATATACATTATTTTAGAGTACATAGTACTCGAATACACCTCTAGTGCAAGCGCAAAGTTAATTTACCTTCCATTTTGCTGCTCAATCACATAAGCAAAACGCAGATTCAAAAGCTTCGCGATACCATAAGTAATAGAGCACATAGCGATCTTTCTGGACTGGCGCTTGAACATACTCTGCATTGGATTGGCTAGGTTATTATTATGGTAGATTGAGACCTAGAATGAGCAATTCTGCTAGAAGAAAATATTGAGAGAAAGGTAGCGATAGACTGTAGATGATGTTTTTGGGGAATCTCAGCGATGACCAATTGCAAGTAGAAGATCCAAAGAGAGGCGTTGAAGCCGTTCCAAGGACATTCGGATTTTGGGGTTTTGAGTACATGTGTGGGTGCAGTGGCAATGCTGTGAACATAAGGACATGTCAGATCAGACATTGAAACCACTTATCCGATTCTTTTTTTCTTAAATGAACAAGTTCATGAGCATCTCCCCCTACTTTACAGTGTTTATGGATTTCCGGGATCACGTGAGTTACCTCGTTCTGGTCGGAAACAACCATCCGACGCGGACCGACATTGGGAAAATGCAGCCGCAAGATGGCTTACTAGCTCTCTAATTTCTAGATAAGAACAAGCTGTATATCATCAAGTAGAACTCTTCATGCAATGCCATTGTATTTTCTTTCTTCTTTCTTCATTCATCATGCTTTATCCAACTACAGTCCGAGTTGCAACAGCTCAGTTTTACTCACACACGGATGTAGCAGCTAATCTGCAATTATGCATCGGCTATATGAACGAAGCTGTTTTGCACGGTGCCAAACTCGTCGTATTTCCTGAGAACTCCAACCGCTGCCGGGACTTTACAACTCGAGAAGCGGCTTTTGATAAGTGCGAATCTCTTGATGGCGACTTCGTCAAAGGGCTGCAAGCCGCCGCTGCTGAGTTAAAAATCATTGTAGTTGCTGGAGTAGACATCAAGGGAGAGCAAAGTCCAAATTGTATCATCGGACAAGTCCTTATAGATGCGGATGGCAAGCTCTTACACGTTCATCACAAAACTGTGCTCTGGGATTATGAATACACTCTATTTGTCCCCGGTACCAAACAACTGGAAGTCACGCAAACAGCCATTGGTAAAATTGGATTGCTAATGTGTGCGGATGGAATTGTACCAGAAGTTCCCAGAGTTTTGGCAATCAAGGGAGCCAATATTTTATGTAACAGTTTGAATTCAAGAGGTCCAGACGAGATGCGGATTCACGAACCGCTGAGGGCCATTGAAAATCATGTCTGGCATATAGCTAGTAATACGGTTGGAGGTCCAGAGGATGCGTACCCATGGACTGGAGGGAGTCAAATAATATCTCCGCTAGGCAATATTTTGGCTTGCTGTGGTGAGACGGAAAACAGATTGGTCTGGGCCGATATTACACCAGCTACATCTTTCCCAAAAGTCTTAGGCGGTGGAATTGGACCACTGGATGATTTCAAAAGACCAGACTTGTATACGGAGCTCAGAGAGGAAAACAGCACGCATGCAGTAAAATATGGACCCGTTCCAGAAGACTCACCAAAAGTCCCACTTCATGTAGCTACACTCCAGCTCTCGTGGTATCACTCTAGGCAATGGACCATCGTGAGAGCACTTGGTCAAATCAAATACACAGCTTCAAGAGGAACGCAACTTGGCGTTTTCCCAGAGCTTTTTTGTTTCAGACCTGGAGAAGTAGAAAATGATCCACTCGCAGCAGCAAAGCTTTCATCTGAAGTTCTCATCAAAATACAGGCTGCTACAAGTACTGCTTCCACCATGTTTGTTGCAGTTAATCTGGTCGAAACCGAGGACACGGCATTCTACTCAACAGTCTACTTGATCGATACCAAAGGAGAGATTGCTGGTAAATACAGAAAAGTTCATCTCGGGGAGATTGAACGCAACTGGGCTACCCCAGGGACCTCATTTACAGTGGTCAAAACACCAATTGGTACCATTGGCCTGATGCTCGGCAATGAAATATGGCTGCCAGAAATGGCTCGCATTCTTTCTCTCCGTGGCGCCGATGTTATCGTACACCCAACCTCTTGGGATCGAATCGAAGCTGCGACTTGTGCAGCTGTGGAACGTACTGAAGAAAACCGTACACATCTCATCTCATGTTCCCGCACCGATAACCCAGCCATGTTCGGTAGCCAAATTGTTGTTGCAGATAGATTCCGATTTGGGCAGTGCATTGCTTTGATGCGATATCCAACTGCGGTGTGGAGCAGGACAGGATTTGAGGAGAATATCTTTCTGGAGCTAGATTTGATGGACTCGCGAAATAAGATGCAGGGCTTCCATCTAGATCCTCTTGGTACGAGACAGCCAGAGTTGTATGATGTTATGGTTAAATAGCTTGACAGAGACTGCTTATATATATTACTCAACAACGAATTCTCGTCATCCTGTGTTCTCAAAGATTCATTATGAAAAGATAGCACTGAGAGTTCTTCTTGACTTTCTTGTATTTACCCCAAGATAGAAACCTCATTTCTATAGATTCTTACATCAAACTAACCCACAATCTATTCATCTAAAAATCATTTCCTCCATCCTTCTACCCTTATTTTTAATTATTCACAGCACCTAAACCCCCTATTCAAGCCTCTGGCACCACGTTCCCCTCTGACGTATCTCCTCGATTCGTCTGCCAATCTCTCCAGATTGTGAAATATCGTTCTGCACCGCAAGATGTTTCCACATATAGCGATATATTGCATATTCCCTATCAAACTTGAAATTCACCCATCCAGCATTATCCACGAGAGGATCATCATTGGTCTCAGCAGGCTCCAGAAGTGGCCGCATAGTTTGATACAGTGTGTATGCTACAAGTGATTCGTACAACAATTCAACTAGTTCACGCAAAAGAGCATCCCCATCTTCAGCAAAACGGCACCAGCCCTGCTAGATGGCGGCAATTCCTTCCCGTAGAGCTTTAAGCTGCCGTTGTTTTGGCATGTTTCCAATCTCGCAGTTTCGACATGCAGTAGGTCGCTCACTTTCGGTGATATTTGCTAGCTCAGTTCGTGGATATGTAACTAGCAGAGGTCTTATGATGTGATTACAGAAGGTAAACTGAAATCGCATATTGCAAAATGTGCACTTGGCTTCTGTAGGATCAATTCTTCGGAACCACCATAATGAACTGTTAGCCTATTAAACTGAAATATAGGACCCCAAATGAATAGATGATAGCAGCTTTAGAATCTGTTGATTGTAGTTACCTCAAGCCCACATTTCTCTCCGATTATATGTCCGCACGCCATACGTGAAGAATGTTCTCGTGTTCCACTATCCTCACATGTAGTATATTAAGGGACTAAGCAAATACAGCATGTGACAGAAGGATCTTGTAGCGGCTGATCAGCGCTTCTTGCAGTCCTTGCAGCGAAATACCCTCCCCATCTAGAGATTTCGTTGATTTGCTCTGCGTTGAGTTGGGCTATCGTAAAATTAGGCTCTGGGCTTATTTTATAATGAAAAAGATGCAGCGATATTCTGAAAAACAACTGGTTTCTTGGAAATTTTCTAAATTGTTGTACTGTAAAAGTATAATAAACCATAGAGGAGCAGTACAATTGCGTGCACGCTTCGGCAACCGTAGTTTGTCATGCCGTTGCTTCGGCAACAAGGCATTTACAAATTGTGTCTGACGATCACAAAAGTGCTGTGGGGGTGCTGAATAAAAATAGATAAATAAACAAAGACATATGTAACTCCGAGCAGCGTTTAATTTTGAAAGTAAATCTCGGATAATTCAGAATAACATACAAAAGATGGAATATTTTGAGTTATTACTATTAGAGCGAATGCACATATCAATGGTCTCCTGAGGCTATCATCTATTCTAATTTGCCCTATTTAATCACCACATCTTTTATATTAGGTGCTCCGCTTTACTTCTAAGTATTGTGCTTAGAATCTTTAATCTCAAGTTCCACCGTTGTTGGTGGAGCGAAATTAAGCGAACTACCCCTTTTCCCGAAACTACTTGTAAGTCATGTGATCTGTAGAACATAAATGTTTCCCCCTTATTCCTGATGCAATCATGGTGGCTGATATAAAAGTACAATCGAAAGAATAAAAACCGTGCAGAAAAGAGACAGACTCGAACCGCGCATCATGGGGACAAACTGACATTATAAAGGGACTGATCTCGCGAAGTCTATTCTTAGAATGAAGGGGTCAAAATGCGGCTCCCCACTATCTTGGTTTGAAAGGAGCCCTTCGGCTAAGATTTGGAAGGATCGCGGGAAGCTATGGTGGTCAGCGGCTAATTTTAACCACACCCAAGCCGGCTTCCAATAGGCTGAATGGGAGCCAACAACGAAAGCTGAGAACGGAGCAAAATTGGGCTCCCTGACGCTGACGTATTCATTGCGTTAACGCAAGTTTTATTGCACATAGAGAGGGTGATTGCATGGGAAAAGCGTTGCCTATTGGATAGAAAGAGCTGCGGGTGTAGGCTGCGTTAGTGCAGTACATTAACTTGCTTGCGAGTGGTGGATAGCAACAAAGCACGCTTTGTCCTGATATGATTGATCATTTTAGCGATGTGCAACACAAGCTCTTCCAGTCAACAGCGATTGCCTTGCGAGAAGAAAGAGTCAAATCTAGACGAAATCGTGGAAAAGGTATCTGAAATTTGAACAGTCTTTGACATATTAACTGCCGATGTCTGGACAGGCATACGCATTCACATATTAAATACCCAAAAACCTCAAGCTTCTTTCTTCGCCCTTCTTCCTTTCCTCCATGATCCTCGCTATCAGTTAGTCCACATTGTCCAGTGCTATGCCAGATGAACTAAAAGAGCATCTCCTCCTCCTCTTCGCCGTGCTCCTTACGGCTACCCCAAGTAGTCTGGAATAGTTAGCATAGTATTAAAGAGGACAACATCGCGAGACTCACCACTTGGAGGGTAAAGAGGGCCCATAATTTGATAAAACCGTGAAAGTACCCGAACAAGATTGTTACAGGAAGGAAACAAATATCTGCAGGGTAAAGTATGAAATGTGGCATGAGCTTGACCACCTTCGTGAACAGTAGCCAGAGAGCGAAGATGCAAAAAGCCAAGAGACGATGTGATGGATCCCACGTAATGGTGCTAAAATGCAAGAGGATGCCAAGCAATAGGTCAGTTATTAAGGAATGGGATAGCGTCGCAAGAAGCAATGCATAAAAACTCCAGGGTGTTTTCCTATTTATCACATATTAGCAAAGAATACGGGACAAGGATGAGATACATACACCCAAATGCGCCACTCGAAAATTATACTCTTAATATTGCTTCGCCAATTACTCCGGGCCCAACGAAGACATTGCTTCAAGAATCCTCCCCAATTGCATTCCAACGTGGTTAGAACTTCTGCCTCTTTACACATCTGGATCCGGATACCCCAACCCTTTGCAAAAAGCAATCGCGTGACGAAGTTGTCGTCATCGGCGTTGAGAGATTTCCCTCGCCATTTCTCAGTAACATAGCCGGTTATGCATTGAATGTTATTCCGAGACTTGTAGCGCTCTAGAATATAGAATGGAGTATATAACTGGAATCAGAATGATTAAGAGCAAGAATACATCCTCCAAAACACCTCTACACAACATTGCACATGGATAAACCTTCATGCAGCAAGCGTTTCAATTCATTCCTAATCAATGGATCCACTAGATTGCACAGTTCCTAATGCTTCCTTTCTCCATAACTCGTATTGGGATTGAGTACGCGACTCAACAGACGAACCCCGCCTGCGCTCCTGATTGCCAAAGTGCGAAGGTAAATCATCTGCCCTGTAAGTGTGAGTCACTACAGCGTTCTGTTTATACGACCAGTCAGTAGAATGTCGTTTCTCAAGAAGCCCTAGGATCCCTAATGTTTCATTGCTCCAGATTAGATAGCCCCAGTCTCTCAAGGTATTGAACAGCTGAGCGCTGGAGCTGTGTGACTGAACTCCACCTTTCCGTGCCTGTGCCCATTTCTTCAGAGACCATGGCCATGCATCGTTCGGGCTTTCCAAAGAGTTCTTGCATCGCGGAACTTGCGGTTGATCTTGGAGGCAAGGTAGTGCATCAAGGGCTTGCTTCATAGTGTTGCGCGGACGATCAATAGAAAGATCGCCTAACGAATCATATCTTTCATTGGCTGTATGTGATTCCAGAATCTCTTGGAGTGTTTTAAGTCCCCTGGTCAGACTTCCCTCCATCCATCGATATTGAATCCTTGCGCTTTGCCCATCCATCGAAAAGAAATACCAGTATTCATCATCATGATTGAATCGCACATCATATGGATTGTTCACGATATCCGTAGGTGGTCCGTTCTCGAAATAGTCTTTTAGAAAATCTTCCTCGACTTGATCTAGATAACTAGATAAACAATTAAGTAAATACTCGCGAATACAAAGAAACTCTTCTAGTTCCCAGTCTAGAAGCTTTGCTAGGAAAAGAGATGACTGTTCCTGGACGGTAATTACGTCCTCAGCGATTTCCGGATCGTAGAATAAGGTTCCATAGAGCTCAAGATGATAAAATGACCGAGCAAGTCGATGATGTTCAATACCGATCCCTAGCGTAGCATTCGCATCGGCTAATAATGGAGCGATTTGCGGAAGATATTTTGAGAGACGGTTGAGACGATTTGTGATGAATGCATTTGCAAAGTATTCCACTATATAATGGGTCTTCAGTAGCCTCTTGGAGATTTCGAGCGAAAATGTGTTTTGTGGTAAGAGGGATCGTGGTTCCTTGAACGTCTCCAAGAATTCAAGGACCTTCGAACGAGGGCGCCGATGTGACCTCAAATAGCTTTGCTGAAAGACGTCGATTGCAAGAGGTAGTATGGCTGGTGTTATTTGATTGCATACTATATGCGAAATGATATCCTCGCGGACGTCTAGATGGACTCGGAGGTATTGAGGCGAAGCGCGAAGCAAGGAGCCCAACGTCTTTATATCCGGAAGACTCTTTAATATGTGAACTTGTATTTCGACTGGAAGAGATTCGAGTAAAACGGAACTCGGTTGCGCGGAAGCAGGGAGTGCCATTGGAACCCGAGTGAATTTGTCGATCGAGTGGACGGCTGTAATGAAGAATAAGAGAGCGCAGGAATAGAGTATTCGAGCAATGAAGTTATTCCTGAGGAAGACAGTTCCAGCGGGAATATCTGCTGGGAGATGTGTGGGCTTGGACGGGAAAAAAAAGAATCATAACCAGCGGCTGGCCACTGGGCCAATGCAGGGAAAACCCAAGGGGAAACTTAGGGGAAACCCCAGCGGAAACTCTAGGGAAGGCCAAAAACTTACCCGTCTGGAAGGGTAAGAATCAAACATACTTTTGACACATATTCAAGATGAACTCTCATATGAAAATGTCAAGGAACTCGTTGCTCAAATTGCAAGAAATTCCTGGCACAATGTTTGAGGAGGAGTCGTCGTCCCAACCGAGGCGTGCAGGTAACGTAAGTCGTGGCGTAATGCGGGGTGTGGCGTAACGCGGTGGATTTTCCGAGACTACCATACAATTATATAAATTAATCAACATCAACTATAATACAGTCCTCAGTTTCGCTCTCAGATTCATCCCTAGCTTCTTCCTCAATATTATCTTTACTTTCAGCCTTATACAAAACAGCTCTTTCCTTTCCTTTTATTTTTTTCTTCGCCTGTCTTTTCGTGGCTTTTTTAGCTTTAACTACTGCATTAAAGCGGCAGGAGAAGTTGGCAAGTTGGCAGCAAAAAACAGCGACAAAACCCCCCGGAAACAGGGACCAGTTTGCCGTCTAGCCGTTTAATAGAGTAAAATTAAGAGCTTTTAAAATGTAGTTTTTTATAATAATTTGAATTTGTTCTTCTTTAATCTAAATATAGACTAATTAATATTAGATCACTCTTAAATATATAGCACTAATATATATTATATATAAATGCTAGTTATATTCAGTGGTGATAATACTTAATTGAACTAGATCTACGTATAACCTAGTATATATGACTTCACCAGAACCGGGGTTACTATAACCCGATGCTTACATCAGCACCCCAGCTTATGTAAGCCGATTCGGAAGGTCAGTATACCAACAGTTACCATGTTTATTATAGCTAGTAAATAATTTGAAGATCGGTCTTTTGTCTTTGGAAAATAAAGATATTCAGACGATCTAATTTGTAGCCATATTTGAACAACAACTTAACTCGTAATTAAACTATTTTGATTTCAATTGATCCGATCCGATCCGAATAGTTACTATCCTGCGTAATGGTAGGGGATCACCTAACAAGATTCTTTATATAATTTTAAGTTCTTGAACTATCATGTCTCGATGTATGTCTATATATAGTGTGCCTTTAATGCTAGCTATTGTAAGGAAGGAGCTCTTGGATCGTGACAACGCACCCCCGGGGCAAGAGTCTGTCCCCGGATAAAGTAAATTGTTGGGGATTAGATTACATTAGGTAGGAGTTCTTTAGAATACCTATACTTTCCCTCTTCATCCATCTTAGTCATTTAGATCATCGTTTTAAACTCGCTGTCATTGTCAATGTCCGGAACGGTGGAGATACACTTTGTATATACCGTCGCAGATGACCTGGCCGAAATTTCTTAATTCACTATCAAAACAACAAACAGGGACTTGCCTGTTGTTCTGGACATCGATGTCACAATGCGCCGTTGGAACAGCTGGAGATAGCGTGAACTCTTGATCAAGCGGGAAAGCAAAGAAGTCTGTTCCGCCCGAGGACCCCCCGAAGTCGTCTGTTCCGCTCGAATTCCCCCCCCTGGGCTTCGCCGCTCCGCTCGTGGGCGGCGTGATCTCTGGAGGCCAATGGTCCTAGTTCTTCAGGATTCTCTGTTGCCGCCGGCGTAGGCCACTGCTCTGTGGCTGAGGAGCCCGGAGCAGAACCCCCTGGCGCTAAAGAAGTAGCAGTGCTGCAATGTCGTGGGGGATATGTACACTTCCTGCCCAGAGTCTGGCATCGCTTGCAACTGCGCCCGCCAGTGCAACGTACCTTTTGCACCCTGCATAGAGAACAAGCCGCCGGCCTCTCTGTCTTGGCTGTCACAGGGTCGAAGGTGTGCTTGCGTTCGGATAGCAAGACGCTACCGTCGTTATTTGCGATAGGCTGCCAGCTGGTGAACATTGCGAATCAATAGGAGGTAATTTTAGCTACTTCGTTGCGTGGTCATATCTCTGCTTTTATGCAAGTCTCTTGCAAGCATTAGCGGCAATCTCAACTTTTGTGTACCAATATATAATTTCAGCGTTTTTACTTCGTTTACATGACGCCTAGGTAGGGTCTCACAAGTGCTGCTGCATCTCCGTATGCGCTATTTAATTTAGGGAGCATGATTGCTATTGGACCAATCGGGGACTTTTATTTTGGTTACTGTACTTATTCGTGCTGCAAACACCCGGGGAAGACATTTAAATCGAACCAGCCCTACAGACTGCGCGAAACCAGATAGATGCACGCATCTCGGCGGCACATTCAAGTCCAACAACAATTCCAACATCGCAATTTCGATAGTCAAGTCCAACAACAATTCCAGCATCGCAATCTCGATCGACAGAGCGTTCATCGTTCGATCACCCTGTTGCTTCGATCTCTTGATAATTTGGAATCGTTCAGTAGACTGAAATTACCCAGTCCTTACTTTTGCGCCTCGCACGCAGGCTAGCTAGCATACGTCCGATTCACGTTTCAACATGGTCAAATTGGACTTCGACCTTGAGCGGGACGTGCCTGAGCTCACAGGCAAAGTCATCCTGATTACTGGCGGTAGGCATAAGTCCTAGCCTTTTGGTATCTGAATATTAAAGTACTTACGCTTCTTGTTTCTTAGGTACAAATGCCCTTGGTGCTGCTACAGCTAAGATGCTAGCAACCCGAAATCCCACCAAGATCTATATCACCGGCCGTAATATACCCGCAGCGCAACACGTTATTGCCGATATCAAGTCGACCGGTTCGAATACCGAAGTGGCCTTTATTCGCTGTGACCACGCTGATTTAGCGTCCGTCAAGACAGCCGCACTGTCAAGATCAAGTGTGGTGTAAAAGCTGGTTCTTATTCTAGTATCACTACTTGCTATCTATACTCATGCTGAGTAAGCATGGTACGATGGTACGTACCGTACCTTGGTACCGTGACAGTTTTCTTAACAAAGGTCTATATATTGCCCGAGGGGCCTATAGGTAGCCTATGATCTATATATAATATTAGGGGGAGCTTTTAGATTAAGGGGTAGAGATTAGTCTATTAATATAGTTAATATATATATCGCTACTAAATTATATTATTCTATTCCTTCTATTCTTGCGCGCTAGGTTTATCTCGTTGAGTAAGATATATAGTAAGATAGGCTACATCGTCGTATAGCTGCTGGCCGACTGCTATTGTGCGTGTGGCCATAGACTAAACCCAAGAAGATTCCGAACGAGCTAGAAAGATGTTAAAAAGCCAGAGTATAGAAAAGGGAGCGTTGGGATAGAACTCCAGACAGGAAATCAGCTGAAGAGAATGATCGAGACAAAACGAAGAAGCTGCTCCAAAAGAAGGCCATGGTGGATAAAGGCCCTCTATATATAGAGGGCATGTTTATGAATGCTTGATTAGGATCGAAGGTGGGTTATGTATACGGTGTAGTCTAAGAAAAGGACGAGGCGCTTCCCTTGCCGCGATGCTATAAATTGAAATACCAGTAGTATGAGGCCTAGGGTGCCTTATGCCACAACACTCTACCAGTCGAGTCAGTATAAATAGATTTCGCCTTTCGAGGTTTTACCTCGTGGTCTACCATGGATCGCAGCTTAATTGTGTATCCAAAGAAGAAACGATGCATTCCAATGTGTTACTCCCAGCTAATGTTATTTCTTTGTATTGGAATGCTATATTTAATTCAGGTTTAGCTATTTTAGCTGAGAGATCTTTTAATGTTAAATTAGACCATCGCTATTCGCAAACGGTAAAATTCTACACACTAAAACCGATTTGACATACGATAGTCAAGAAATGATACGATACAAGTCTCGCTAATTGCATCATAGAGATAAAATCTACTAATAGAATCGGAATGGAAGGATGTATATCGGGTGTTGATAGTATGGTATAATCTTTAAATACCCCGTTGTGTTTGTTTGGCAAGTGAACAAGCCACATGTGCAAAGCTTGACAGATTACAAACTAAACATATGGATTAAAGGAAAAGTTTCCATTCACCAGGAAGCACACTTCCCTCGGTGTTGGCACATGCAGATTCCGGCTTAGTCAGGTATGACAAAAAGCCAGTTAATTTATTGGAGTTATTACTAGAGACTCGCAAGAACATAGCTTTAGTTCAAGTCTTTAATATGACCTGGCTATTGCCCTAGAAGTTCAAAACTTCTTGTCTATGGCTGCATTACATCCCAAGCTAGAAAAAGAAAGGGGGTTTTGTTTTACCCCTGTTGCTGGCCTTGGCTTTCACTGAGTAATGCAAGCTCCCTCTATTTTGTCCATGCTGCTGGCCTTGGCAAAATGAAAGGTGAGGTAGATAGAAGGTGAGGTGACCTCTGTGTTATCCATGTTCCTGCGTTATGGGGTACCACATGCAGGTTTCGCAGAACTCAAGTTTTAAACAAAGCAAAAGTTAGTGAATTAAGCATGGATCTTGATACCGGAATGGTGTGATTTACGCAGTTTATTTTCTTACAAGGCAGTGTTTGCAGCTACTATTTGGCATATGTTTGCCTGGATATTACGCGAAGAGATGTTAGATCTATCTTGCCCAACCATGCGTGAGACTGCTAGTGTAGTAGAATTGTGACCAATTAGTAGAGTGTCTCTTTTCAAACAATAGCAGAAAGAAATAAGTGAAGTGATAAGAAACAATCACCTTCATCTTCAGAAGCCATGGCTGTCTGCGTCTTCGTTTTCGGATCATCAGGCTCTGAGTGAATCGGCCGACCATTTTATTAATACCACAATACGAAAGGCTATATTTCGGGTACTCCACAAGCTTAAGGCTACAATAGTAAGGATAGTCACATGTACACAATCAAAATAAATCTCGGAGTTTTGGAAACATACCCTTCTCCTTCTTCAAACCTCCTTCCATCAATCTAAGCATCAGACATACATACCTTCAAAATTGAATTGCACAATTGCAGCAACCATCATGGCAGGACGCAGTACTAGAAGCAGCGCCAGAAAGGAGTCGGGCTATTATGCAGAGGACGATGATGAAGACTTTGAGCCTCATACTGAAGTTGGTAAGATTGCCTGTTGACATAAGCTGGACACGCTGGCCATGAATAAGTTACTAATATCATATCAGAACATGACAGTGACGAATTCGAAGCAGAGCCCGTTGTCAAAAAGCGAAGAGGTAGGCCAACTAGACGAAGCAGGGGAAATGCTGCCGCAAGCGGAGATAACCAACCAGCCATTTCCGGTGGTTCTATTCCCTATATCTCAATATACTCTGGTTCAATTGCTTCGAATCAAAACGCCTCTACTCAATCAATCACTGCTCCAATCGAAACTGCTCTGGATATACCAGCTCCTGTCGCTCTAGGTTTCTCCAATACTCTAGCCCATCCAGATTTCCCAGCCGCTCCGACTATTCCTGATTATGCTCTCCCCGAACCTGGTCTCTACAGCCACTATAATGTTCCAGAGGGAGAGGAGGCACGCCTGGCGGAATACATTCGCACCCTTCCTGCTTCAACAGCCGAACTCCCCGCTATCAACGGTTGTGATATTTGCGACGAACCGTTCACTAACGAGTCACCAATATTCTTGCCATGTGGCCACATCTAGTAAGTTGCTTCTTTTTTGGGTTTTTTTATTTGAATACTGTGTAACTTGACAAAAACACAAATGCCAATTTGAATCAATAGTGGAAATAATTGTGCTTGCCTCCTCGACGTCTGCCCCACAAGTCGCTGCACGGCTTCAGTATATCATGGCTGCGGTCATCCAGTTCGCTTCCGCCCAGCCTATCAATGGCAGAAGTGGATTCACCAGATCAATAAAGTCCCAGAAAAGTGTGTCGAGTGTACTGTCAAGGATATTGATAGGGGTATAAATATCCGTGGATACAAGACTTGTGAGTTTGCCAGGACACAATTGTGCTCTGATGTACCAATGTAGCATATTCTAACTGTCGAACACCAGCGGATCTTCTCTCTAAAATTGCAGAATTAGAAGCTCATCGTAATCAGCTTATGACTATGGGAGCTACCGGACCTTACTATCAGGAGGCTGCCGCCATCGGTCAAAAGCTGTTTACTACTCGCCAGAATCTGCAGTGGGTGGAGAAGCTAGTTGCGGAGATATATATGGCTGCAGAGGTCTACGGCTTGTAAGCTGTGGGTTACCATGACTCTAAATTATGGATGGAGTAGTCTCACCTTCTTCTTCTTTAAGCATTGGTGGAGCATCATGTGGTCTGGAACCAACTCCAGGGGCGAGAGTTCAGGGAATTTAGCCATAGGCAAGGGTACTTCATTTTATGCATATCATAGAGTCTTCTCCAAAGTGTCTTTCAATGCTTCCGTCCTCTTTGATCATACCTCCGATCCAGGTACGAGCTCCCTCAACGGTGAGACTACCGAATTTGATTACCGTGCAGCCACGGATCTTTGCTGCTGACCAGAGAAGGCCACTCTCTTTTTCTTGCTGCAATCGAGATTGCCTCCATAATTCTTGCCCCGACAGAGCAATTTTGCTGTCACTGTCTATCCTCTCCTGCGATCTGAAATCCTGTGCTCTCAGCCTCGGTAGAGCGGCAAATTCGGACAGGAAGAATGATGATAGTGCTTCAACGAGCGGACCACACAAAATTAATGTACCAAATATGTCAAGGTTATGCATTTTTCTCTTCAAGACATTGTCATGATTATCAATGCTGTCTCCTTCGAGTATGACATTGTCTCTGAGTAACAGTCTAGGCTTTACTCCTGCTGCCCAGACCTCGTTCCGACCACTCCAAGCACGAAAATCCCAATCCTCTCCTCTAGCAATCCGTCCCGCAGAAACCCAATCTAACAAGCAAAGAGATGCAGTCTCATCCAAGGTAAACTTTTGCGACTGCTCGTACACACTTGCTTCGAAGGGCTGGACTGGATCTGGCAACAGACATAGGCCAGCACCGGCTGCAATTTTTACTTGAAGCTGCTGTCGGGTAACAACTCCACGGGAAGGCGATTTGAAGATCTTGGTGTGTCCCTGAGTAACTATGCTCAGTTTTGCATTTGTTTTGACATCAATTGTAAGGATAATTTGGTCGCCGCCGACAAGGCCGCCACCATAGGTTAGCAGGAAGACTAGCACACTTCTCTGTAGGGAGGTCGGGGATGGTGAAATGAGTTTCAATGGATACTGAAAGCTGATAGTTGATAGAGCGGAGATATTCTGAGGAAGTAGCTGAGCCACAATTTTCCCCTCTCCTGGGGTGGATGCTGAGGGCGGAAAAGGAGAACTCATTGCAGTATTTGGTACTGTCGCAGCGCAGCTCCTTATTTCAACAAATTGTAAATGAATTTATATTTAAAAAAAAAAAAAAGCACAGTAGTTTCCAAGAAAATGAGAATTCGATTGAATTCGATTCTCCAGGCCGAACTTTTGACATACATTCTTTTGCTTAGAGGAGAAAATGGTCACGGGCAGAGCAAGTGCAGCCCCACTTTACATATCGAGCTAGTCCCGTTTGGAAACATCACGAACGAAGGCGCGTTCAACACAAACCCAAGTGTTCATACGAGCGCAACACTCAAGTCGATCCTCACATCGAATTTTCACGTCGCGACTAAATGAATAAATGATTGCTCGTCGGCCGCCTCTCATGGATATCTCCAATAATGACACCGCCGGCTCCCCAGCCGCTACTGGCGCGCGTCGCAAGTCTGGACGCGCTGTGAGAGCCCCCGAAAAGTTCACTCCTGATGTGCCATCCTCTCAACCCGCTCCTTCCAACCCCAAAAGAAAGCGGCCTGCTGAAGAAGCTGAAAATAACGCGTCGGAAATCGAAGACGAAGATGAAGAGAGCGATAGCTCTTTAGAGAGCGCGGGGGAAGAAGAACCGAAGGAGGGTCGCAGAAAAGCAAAGTCTGTTAGGAAACCAGCCGCCAAAAAACCAAAGGTCAATGGCACGGCGCATTCAAAGTCGCCACCTGCTGTGAAACTTCCGAGTCGGCCAAAAAAGGCGAAGAAGGTTGCGATTGCAGATAAAGCCGCCGAAGGTCTCTATGGCAAGTACCCCTCAACGCGCTGGTCGCATCAACGCTAACAGCTTGGATAGCTGAGATCTATACAAGCGGCCACCACGCTGAAGATGTCGCTGCTGAATTTCTCAAGGAGTATGCTGAAGATGGCCCATCTGCGATCACCGAGTTGGTGAATATGGTTATTAAGAGCGCAGGTTGTGATATACGGGTGACCGAAGATGACATTAACGACATAGATAATGTTGAAGGAAAACTAGGAGAGCTGCAGGAGGACTTTCAAGCAGTAAGTTTCCCCTTGTTCTCTGGGGCATTTTATCATTTACTGAACCATCTTCAGCAAAACATTACCGACTATCCCTTGGTCGTGAAAGCCAAGAGCAGCCACGACTTTTACTACGCTCTTGTCAACTTCTTCACTGCACTGATAAACACAATGGATAAGACAGGAATTATGTACGAAGAAGAAGTGTTGATTGAAAATATCCATGTTTGGTTTGTGACCATGTCATCCTCCAACTCGAGACCTTTCCGGCACACTGCAACTCTAGTAAATTTGACGATGACCAGTGCCATGTGTCAGATAGCCCATGATGAACTCGTTAGGGCCGCAAAAATCCGACAACAGATCAAATCAGAACAAAAAAAAGGTGGAAATAAAGCTAGGATCGTGCAGTTCCAGGCCAACATTGAAGCCAGTGAGAAGAAGTATGATTTCTTACTAGAGAAGATCAAGGATAATTTCGACACTGTATATGTTCACCGGTACCGGGATGTGGACCCCAAAATCAGACTTGAATGTGTTAAAGGACTTGGGACTTGGATCCAAACTTTGCCTGATCATTTCTCTGAAGGCGCCTATCTTCGTTACATGGGCTGGATGCTCTCTGATACCACGGCGCCTATGCGGGAAGAGGTTGTCAACCAGTTACAAAGTATTATGAAGGACCAGGAAAACCACGGTAACATGATAACATTTATCGAGAGATTTCGGCCCCGCATCATAGAAATTGCGACCCGAGATTCGGAGCCATCAGTAAGATCAGCCGCTGTGGCACTAGCTGAATCAATCCGCCAAGCGGGCATGTTAGAACCAGATGATATTGATGTCATTGGAAAACTCATATTTGATTCTGAACCAAAAGTCCGCAAGGCTGTGGTTGACTTTTTCGTTGCTGGAGTGGAAGAGGCCTTCGAAGCAAAGGTTGATGATTTAGGGGGTGAAGAGGAGCTTGAGGTGTTAGCGGTTGACAAACGTAATAGTGAGGCTCCACAGAAATATTGGATCAAACTGAAGGCACTTGCCGAAGTATTGTCTAGCTACGATGCCGAGGATCAAGATGAGTTGCCTAGCCAAATCGGCCAAGCCGTAGACGTTGAGTTCTTGAATGTGTCGAGCGTAGAGTCGAGGTTCACACTTGCTGCACAAGCGCTCTATGACAAAATGGCTGAGGTCAGGGATTGGGATATGCTTGCGAGCTACCTGCTCTTTGATCACTCTGCCAG
>Ga0247812_10000651_pt1 | contig 20753 bp, 19 predicted proteins | sample UWRJL149409B1_FD_178011 | JGI IMG/M metagenome (GOLD analysis project Ga0247812, IMG submission 178011) | Plant litter microbial communities from Arlington Agricultural Research Station in Wisconsin, United States - UWRJ-L149-409B-1 | ecosystem: Environmental > Terrestrial > Plant litter >...
TGGGGACGCGATCCCCGAAGGCAAACCGTCGGTCAAACCGTATGTCCTCCGATACGCCTCAACATCGTTGGTGGTGATCGAAGATTAGTCCGCTTTCCGGCCCCGGGCCTTTGACGGCTTCCGACCCTTTGGACACTTTGGGAACGTCGGCTTGTGGCCCCTCTTCGCTCGGCTAAGCTCTCCGCATGGACGAAGACGACAAAAAACGACTGGCGCACCTGCTGCGAAGGAACCACCGAAAAAATCTGGTCCCCGGCATCGTCCAGAAATGGGCTGCGCGAGGGGTCTCAGCATCACCGCTTTCAAACGAACGTCAGCAGGGATTGCTCGGCGATCTGCGGACTTGGCCCCGGTCGAACTATCGCCCGCTTACCGATTTGAGAGCCGCCCTTGTCGATTTCCTCGACGACCTATCCTTGATTGTGGTCATCGACTTCGACGTCAACACAAAGCCTGCGTTACTCCTGCCGGTTCGTTCAATGGCACGGTCCGAGGAGGACCTCCGGGACATATATCCAGACGGTTTTGTGCTGGTTCGCGACGGTGGCGCACTTACGGTCGAATTCGAAGAGCGACTCGGTCAGATGAACTTCTGTCGCGCTCACGCATCGTAATGTCCGCTTCCCACCCTCAGCGGACATCAGAAGAGTCCGCTTTGCGGCAGTCTTCCGAGAAGACTCCTTAGGCGCGGAGCCGGGGAGGGGAGGGGAGGGGCGTGGCGAATGCCCGACTCTGACTCAAAGAGGCGGTTGGGAGTGTCCGCTTTACAATTGCCCTTTGCTTGCGGATCGCACGTAATCACCTGCACGATATTTCGCGCAATTTTCGATCCGGCTCTGTCCTAAACTGCGCTCTTCCGTGGCGTAATGAGATCAGGCGTGGTCATGACCCTGCGACCCCACTGGTTGACCCTAACCGTCTCGCCCTTCCTGAACCCCGGCGCGCTTATGTCGTAGCCTCAAGTATAAAGCATGTTCTCCGAGATCATGACTTGGGCTTCGAAGACCTTGGTCTCCCGCTCTGCAATGATCTGGCATGTGGTGCGGAACGATGAACGAACGGGAGTGAGACTGCCCCCGACCCACTCCGTCGATGATGACCACCGGATCCAAAATCAGGTCTTGGGGCACGCGAACGCAGGGATGGATGCGCATTATTTCGATGCCATTCCGCTCAAGGAACTGCACCGTCAGCTGTCGAAGGTCCAATACGATTACCTCGACCTATCGAACCTCGTCAGGCCACCCTTCGCCGCCGCAGTGTAACTGGGGCTCACGCTCCGGAGTGGCGCTGTAGGGCGAGCCTAAACATTGGGTGAATGGCAATATTTTGGAGGGCGTCCGTGCTGCTTGCCTGGGCTTTTAGGAGGTCGAGGTTTTCGCCGACATCGAAGATGAAAAGTTCCTTGCCTGCCGCATTACGCACTCCGAAGAAGCCAAACCAGAGGAGAATGTCGAACAGTCTCTGAACATCGCCATCCTTTCCAATGTGCCGTGCGAGGATGCTTGCGGCTTCTTCCGCTTCAAACGATCCATTCGGTCCGACAAACTGGTAGATAACCCGATCTCCGGCGGGAAATATGTCTCTAACTTCGAAGTTGAAGTTCTCCAGAAGCTCTACCGAATAGGAAGACGCAGCCTTATTCATATCGTCAGCGGTGATGACATTGTGGCCGGCCTGTACTGCGTTGCTGAGGCAAAGCTCGACAATATCAAGAACTGCACGCGGTCTGTGCATTGCGTGGTGCACGATGAAGCCGAAGCTCGGTTCCCCTGCGATAAACGGAGCTGCGATATTTTCCCATTGAAGTGGAGGTTCGACGCCCAGTTCGGCGCTGCTCACCGCAAGCCGAAGGTTGACCATCCTCAGTAGGGCATCTGGATCTATCCAGCTGATGCGGATCGGAGTTTCCTTGCCACGGTCAGCTGCCTCGCTAACCAGAAACTCGTACACGTCGTCACGAAGGAAAATGCAGACGTTGATTTGCAAATCTTTCTTCAGCGCATCCCTCTGTATCTTGCGGCCCGCGTCGATCAGTGACTGGACTAGGGTGGTGTCCGCTGTAGTAACTCCTGTCGAGCTCCAGCCTTTGTCTAAGTTATCGACCAGAATATGGCTTCGCTTCTTCAACTCTAAGTACTCAAATATCGTGTCTCTGAGGCGGCGGATATCTTGTTTGAAGACGATCTCAGTGATTTCCGGCGTTGTCAGTATCTGGCGCTCACCCTTGGCAACGCGCAAGGTGAAATCCGACTGAAGGCGCTTGATTAAACGCAAAAGTCTTTCAGGGAAATCGCCTTCATGAGCATCATCCCAATCGGTATAAATGCTTTTTAGTTTCTCGTAGGGAGCGGTAATCCGAGAGTCTCGTCCCAATAGATACTCATCGTCCTCAATAAGTAAGTGCGCAAGTTCGAGGAGAAGAACATACTCCCAGAAGGCGGTCATGGTATGAGAATGGGTCGCGTCTGAGAAGTGCTGCGCGACGAGTTCATTCAACTTCCGAAGATGGAAGCCGTCGGGGCGAAGATCCAGCACGACGTTGCCCCGGTCGGACCTAAGTTTTTCCCTCAGTTGCCAGAATATCGCCGTCTTGCCCGTGCCCTTTCGCCCGACGACAAGCTGGGCTTCACCACGTAAGGCTCGGAAATACTCCCTGGTCTCGATAAAATAGCTGTCTAATCTCCTGAACTCATTTTCAGCAATGCTTGCGCCCACCGAGAGCTGAGTTAGGTGGCTCGTCGAAAATGCTCGCTTAGGAGTTCGATAAGCTTGCTGAGCTTCGAGTACAAAAGGCTTAAATATCTCGATCTGTGATTTAATTTCCTCGATTTCACCAAGAGAAATGATGTCGTCTCGTAGATCGAAAGGGGCGACTAGGTCGCCGTATTTGAGGATCAGGTGCGGAATGTTTAAGCCGTCCGCCAACCCGGCCAGAAGGTAAGCGCGGAGATTGTGATGGTCCGAGTCGACGATGTGATGGGGTATTAGTGAGAGGAAGATCCCAGCAGACGACGCGACCTCCCGAAAGGCGCGGTGCAAGGGAAGACGGATTTCCTCCTCTGGGTCGTGCGTTCTTGAGTGGAGGCCGGCCTCGTTGACCGCCGACAAATAAGCAGTGGCGAACTCCGTCTTAGCGGCGAAATCCTGAAAGTAAACAGGGGCTTCGTGGCGGAGGGCTACAGGTGGCGGAGCCTGATAATACGGGTCTTGAACTTGATCTATCAGATTGGCGACGTCCGAACCGTTTAGGTAGAACTTCAGCCTTTGGGTATCGAATATCCCAAACTGAGCCTGCATTAACATCGCGTCCCTGACCGACGAGTTCAGGAGCAGTGAGATGGGTTTGCCAAGTCCAGCGGCTAACCCGATTTCGTAGCAGACGTTTGCGTTCAGAGTCGTAACGTCAAACAACGCGTAGTCGCAGCCTTTGATCGCTTCCCTCACGCTATCAATGATGGGAACAGTGAAGCCATCAAGCTCGGTCCAAGGGACGATCCGGTTGGCGGCTCGCCCATGCCGGTATTGCTCAACGCCAGCGTTGATGCTGTCGACCACATCAATCGGATGTTCTGGAAAGCCGAAAAAGATGGTTTTCATGCTGATCAACATGGCAGCGCTCGGCAATCGTAGATAGTCAGAATGTCGACTTGTCCCCGATAACTATACGAGGCGAGACACCTCCCAAAGACGGGAAAGTGCGTCTCGCATGGGTTAGAACCCGACTTCCGAGACGGTCTCGTGTATGGTCTAAATCCATACGAGACAGGAGTGTTGGGTGGCAGTCATCGGGTACGGGCGCGTCAGTTCGACGGGCCAATCACTAGAGGTTCAGGTGACGTGACCCCCGTTTCTCATCCAGCCATAACGAGAGGCTTTTGGTGGATTTGACCTTGTGACCTTGCCCCCGATGTTGGACCGGGCTCTGCCGGAACATCTCGGTGTCTTGACCTTGCCCCCGATGTTGGACCGGGCTCTGCCGGAACATCTCGGTGTCTAGGCGCCGGGCGGGCCATATGGCCCGGCGCCGTTCATGAGCTCGATCGGGCACTTGTCGCCGATCGCGCTGTGAGGTCGCTCTTCGTTGTAGTCTCTACGCCAAGTCTCGCATTTTCGACGGGCGTCGTCGAGGCTGAGGAACCACGCCGTGTTCAGGCACTCGGCCCGGACCTTGCCGTTGAAGGACTCGGCGAAGGCGTTGTCGGTCGGCTTGCCGGGGCGGCTGAAGTCCAGTGTCACGCCGTGCTGGAAGGCCCATAGATCCAGATCGCGCGAGACGAACTCCGGCCCATTATCGACCCGGATGGTTCGGGGATAGCCGGTGACAGCCGCCGCCCGATCCAGTGTCTCGACGACGTTCTGAGCCTTGTAGGAGAAGCGGGGATCCAGCGCCGGGGAGAACCGGCTGAATAGGTCTATGACCGCCAGGATGCGGATCTTGCGCCCATTGAAGAGCTGGTCGTGCAGGAAGTCCATTGCCCATATGTCGTTGGGCCGTGTCGCCGGCTGCCGGTCTTCACGCAGCTTGGCCTTCACCTTCCGCTTCGGGGTCTTGTTGTGAAGCTGAAGGCCCAACTCCCTGTACAGCCTGTAGATTCTCTTTCCGTTGATCGGCCAGCCCTCCCGCTTCAGCAACACCGTGATCCGCCGATAGCCGTATCTCACCCGCGTCTCGGCGATCTCCTTGATCCGACGCTTGAGCGCCGCAGGGTCCGTCCGCCTGCCCTTGTAGTGGTAGCTGGACCGTTCCGCCTGCAGCGCCTCGCACGCCCGTCGAATGCTGACCTGCCAGGTGGCCCGCAGATGATCCACGAGCTGGCGACGCCGGGCAGGCCCTAGAGCTTTCGCTTGATGACCTCCTGCAGCATTTCCCGATCCAGCGTCAGATCCGCCACGATCCGTTTGAGCCGGCCGTTTTCGTCCTCGAGTTGCTTCAGGCGCTTCATCTCCGACGGCATCAGACCTGCGTACTTCTTGCGCCAGACATAGAACGTCGCCTCTGAAATCCCCGCCTTGCGACAGACCTCGCCGACCGTGGCGCCCTCGTCGGCTTGCCGCAAAATCAAGGCCACCTGGGCCTCGCTGAACTTCGACCGCTTCATCGTCTTTCCTCGTCCTTTGGCCCAAGGGCAAAACGAGAAAATTCTAGCTCAGATCGGTCCAGTCTTTCAGGGGCAGGTCACCCTCAAACTTGGCACAACCCCAGCCGTCGAACGTAGAGGGATCCTATCCTTGCTGCCCTGGCCGCCTTACTGCTGACCTATCAATCGTCCGCCGCCATTGAAGTCTGTGAGCAAAAACTCGTACCGTACGCAGCTTAGGTCGAAGCGCCCAATACCGAATGGGCCGCAGACGTACGAACGCTGCTGGGGGCCACCTAGCCTACGTGGGTGTCGAGCACTCTCGCGACCCCGCCGATGGCCAGTCCATGATGCTCCAGGAAACGTTCGCTCAAGCCCGGCCGACCGTCGTGTTCTACGAGGGACCTAATCGGGGTGTCGGAAGCGATGGGCGGCGGCCGTCGCGTAGATCAGGGCAGGGTAGGGCGCTTCTCAACTCGGCTCCGTTAACCTGACAGCACTAGCGAGACTTAACGTGACAGCACTGGGGAGGGCGCTCGATTGGCAGCCAAACTTGATTTAGCAGCGCTTTGGCCGGACTTCGCTAACTTGAATCCGTTCTCCGACGCGTCGGCAGGCGGACATTTGGAACCAACGGCGTTCGCCCAAGTTTCGCAACCGACTGAAGGCCTTAATGGATATTTGACGATAAAACTGTCCGGAGCGGCAGGTTCGTCCCTGCGCCGCTGATCTCTGGATAGATATGAAACCGATCGCCCTCGTCGCCTCTTTGCTGGCCCTCATCGCCGCCTCCCCCGTCCTAGCCCAGGCCCATCCCGAGGAGCGCGACAACGTTGCGATCCTGACCCACATCAACGAGCCGAGGCCCCGCGCGCCGCTTCCCGGTGATACCGCCGCCCTGCGGGTTCCGCAGGGCTTTACAGTCTCCCGCTTCGCCGAACATCTCGGCAATCTACGGATGCTGGCGGTGGCGCCCAACGGCGACATCTATGCAACCCGCCGGTCGTCGGGTGACGTCATTCTGCTCCGGGACGCGGACGGCGATGGCAAGGCCGACAACGATCCGGTTGTGGTGGCGCGCCGCTCAGGCACCCATGGTCTGGCGATGCACGACGGCAAGCTCTACCTCGTCACGGTCAAGGAGGTCTATGTTGGCGATATTCTGCCGGATGGAATGGTCGGGCCGCTGACGCTGATCATCGGCGACCTGCCGGATTCCGGCCAGCATCCGAGCCGCACCATCGCGGTTGGCCCCGACGACATGCTTTATATTTCGGTCGGCTCGACCTGCGATGCCTGCGACGAGAGCAACCCCGAGAACGCGACGATGTTGAGGGCCTCGCTCGACGGCAAGTCGCGCGCGATCTTCGCCTCGGGCCTTCGCAACACCATCGGTTTCGGCTGGCATCCGCGCACCGGGGAACTCTGGGGGCTAGACCACGGCATCGACAATCTCGGCGACGAGTTGCAGCAGGAAGAGCTCAACAACATCAAGGCCGGCAAGCAGTACGGCTGGCCTTACGTTTATGGCGTCGAGGAAGGGGCCAATCCGCAGGACGAACCTCCGGGCGGCATCCCCGCCGCGACCTGGGCGCAAATGAGCGAGGGCGCCGTCCTCGGATATGCCGCCCACGCCGCCCCGATGCAGATGGCCTTCTATCCGGGCGGCCCCTTCCCGAATGCCTATGACGGCGATGCGTTTGTCGCCTTCAGGGGGTCCTGGGCCCGCGAGGCGCCGTCCGGCTACGAGGTGGCCCGCATCCGTTTCGCCAACGGACAGGCGCGCTCGATCGAGCCCTTCCTGACCGGCTTCCTCGTCGGCGGCGGACAGGCGGAAACCGCGCGTCTTGCTGGTGTTGCCGTGGCGAAGGACGGCTCGCTTCTGGTCGGGGACGACGAGAACGGCATCCTCTACCGCGTCAGCTACGGCGATCGTCGAGGCCAGGCAACGCCGCTCAACCCGCCGGCTACGGCGATGCGTGAGCAAACCGCGCAAGGCTCGGGCGTGCCGCTGGCGCTACAAGGGGTCGAGGCCCGCGACAGACTGTCAGTCCGCTCGGGCGCCTTCGCTCCCGGCGGCGCCATCCCGCGCGTCCATAGCGAATACTACGACGGCGTCGCTCCGGCCCTGGCCTGGGACAAGGTCGAGGGCGCGGCGACCTATGTGGTCCTCGTCGAGGATCCCGACGCCGCCATGCCCAAGCCCTTTGTCCACTGGGTCGCCTGGAACATCCCCGAGCCAATGACGCCGGAGGGTCTGCAGGAGGCGATCCGCCTGTCCAACGGGATCACGCAAGGCCGCACTTCGCGCGGTTCAGTTGGATATATCGGACCGCGTCCTCCGGTCGGGGACCCGGCGCACCACTACCATTTCCAGGTCTTCGCCCTCGACATCCCGCTGGACATTCTTCCGGGGTCCGACCGCGAGACGGTCCTGACCGCCATGCGTGGCCATGTGCTCGCCAAGGGTGAGGTCGTCGGTACCTATCAGCAAGCGGATGCGCCTTTGAAGTAGCCGAAAACGAGTTGCTCGCATCATCCCGGCAGCCTCTTCGTCGTATCTAAAATTTTCGGTTCACTCGGGATCTCCCGGTCTGCAAGGGCGGCAATCTAGCGACCGCCCGGTCATAAGGAGCGAAGCGCATGCGTGAAATCACAGCGGCCAATCTTAAGAGTCGGCTTCAGAGCCTCTCGCCGCTCCAGGATACAGAGGCGGATGTCGTCTCGGATCTGCTCAAACCGGGAGTTCCCCATCCCGCTGGCGCCGTGCTGCTTCAGCAGGGGGAAGCGGTGCGCGGACCCCGCGTTCTGACGTCCGGTTGGGCATGGCGAACCCGCACCTTGCCGAGCGGGCGACAGCAGGTGTTCGCCATCGTTTTGCCCGGCGACTTCATCGGGCTCTGCTGGCGTCCCAATCCCAAGGCGCTCTCATCGACTGTCGCGATCACCCCGGTCCAGACCTGCGACGTCGCCGGGCTTCAGCCCGTGATGGCGCAAAAGGGGGACCTCCACCGCGGGCTTTGGGAGGCGCTCACCCTAGCGTCGCGTCATGATGAGATGCGCCTTCTCGACCAGGTGGTTCGACTGGGGCAGCAGTCTGCGATCGAGCGTGTGGCGAGCCTGATGCTGGAGCTTCACAGCCGTCTGGCGATCATGGGGATGACCGAGGGCTACGGTTTCCAGATGCCGCTGACCCAGGAGCATCTGGCGGTGACGCTCGGCATGAGCCTCGTGCACGTCAACCGGACGGTGCAGCTTCTGCGCAAGGAGGGACTGGCCGAGATCGGCAACGGTCGCGCGACGTTGCACGAACCGGATCGCCTGCGATCGCTGTCGAGTTTCGATGCGACGGCGAGAGCCTACGCTGAGGCTGTCTGACGGCAGGGATCAATTCCTTCGGCCATGCATTCTTTCTGCGCCAGATGCCTCTTTCCACGAAAGGCAGACGCATGTCCGATGCATCCGGCGACCCCCTCTATCGTTCTGACACGCGCGCCGCTCCCTCCGGGGCGCAGCAGGCGGACCTAGCCCCAGTCAGCGACCAACCTCCTGAACATTGGGAGCAGCAGGCGGCCCAGCGTCAGGCTGAGGCCCCGGCCGAGACGTCTGTGGATCCCATTGGCGCGCAGCCTCAAGCTGCGGACGAGACGGGAGGAGCCTCAGCATCAGCGGGCAACGCGCCTCAGGACCCACTGCCTTCGTCCCCAGTTTCCGCTGTGGCGACTGTACCGGCGTCTCATCCCGCGCAGGGGGGCGCGCCACTATTCAATTCAAGAGATGACGCTCAGGCGGAACAGGCTCGCGAGGGCTCCTCGACGGCCGCGCTCAACCATGCTTCCACCCTTGCGCTCGGCGGACAGATGGCATGGAGCGATCCGGGCGGCGATCATGTTCGATCCGGAGAGATTTCCGTCGACCTAGCGCAGGCTACGACGTTGGGCGGCACGCTGGGCTTGGCTGCGACAGGGGACCAGGCAAGTCCGGTCTTTTCAGCGCTGATGCCGCCCCAAATTTTTTCCGGGGCGGACGCCGCCTTGGGCCTAGCCGCCGCAACTGCGCACGGCGTCGTCGGTACCCTACATGAGGCGAATCTGCCGGGGGTCCTTGAGCAGGTGACCGCCGTGTCGGGCGATCTTGGTCTTGCCCTCGAGCCGGCGCTGCAAAGTGCCGTGACAACCCTCGACGAGCTTTCGTTTGTGAACGCGCCGACGGCTGCCGACCTCGGATTGGCTGCAGAAGGTCTTGGCAACCTGCCATCGGATGTCGGGGACTTGGCGACTGCGACTGCGACTGCGACTGCGACTGCGACTGCGACCAACCCGATCGCTCTGGTCACAGGGTCTCTGCCGGACCTCCTCTCGGATCAGGCTTCTTTACTGGAAACCAGCCTGGATCTCGCGGACGGCTCAGGGGGCGCGCCCGGAGCGATTCCAGAGCCTCCTGCGGGTCTCTTGGCCTCCCTATTCACACCCGTCGATAACGGCGCGTCAAAACTCGACACTCCATTCCCGCAACAGGAGCTGCCAAGTAGCGAACTCGGCGGGCTCCTAGCTTCATCGGACGATCACCCCGACATCGGGCATCTCGATCTCTGATCATTTGCATTTAACAAATGATATAGTCATTTAAATCTAATGGCTTAGCTGAAACTGGAGTTCCAAAGCATCGTTTACCATTTGCGAGCCCGGACATTTACAAACATCTGGCAGCCCGGTGCATCGCAAACAAACTAAAGGAGATGTACTATGGGTATTCTGAGCAATGTTCTTGGCGGTGACGACCAAGACTCGATGAGCAACAACGACTCGAGCCTGGGCGGTGTGCTGCAGTCCGCGACTGACCTGGGCGTCAACTACGAAGCCAACAGTTCGGACACCGACGAAAATGGCGAGACCACGAGCTCCCATGACGACGGCGCTTTCGGCACCAATCTGAACACCGGCAATCTGTTGGGCGGCGCAGCCGACAGCTCGTCCGACAGTTCGTCGGATTCCGACGGTGGTTCGATCCTCTAGGATCGGCGCGTTGTGATGGGAGGCGGCAGCGCCGCCTCCCATCGCTTTTTGAGGTGAGCCCGGAGGAGGAGCCGTGCCTGAGCCGACCACGGCCCCTAAGGACGAATTTGCGAATGCGCTGAGCGCCTGTCTGCCGCTGTTCTGGACAGCGGTAGCCTTCGGCGGCGGCGTGAACTTGCTGTTCCTGGCCTCGCCCCTGTTTATGCTGCAGATCTATAACCGTGTCATTCCGAGCGGCAGCCTCGTTACACTGTTTGGTCTGGCCTTCGCACTCGTTGTCGCGCTCGTCACCATGGCGTGTCTTGATGCAGTGCGCTCACGTGTCCTGATCCGCGCTGCTGCAAGGCTTGATCGCCTGCTGTCGCCCCGAGTCTTCCAAGCCATGACGGACCTGTCATTGCGCACTGGCGCCAACGCGCGTAACGCCCAGTCCCTCCGCGATCTCGACACCTTCCGCTCCGCCATGGCTGGACCGGCGGCGCAGCTGTTCTTCGACGTCCCGTGGTCGCCGCTCTTCATCCTGCTGCTGTTTCTGCTGCATCCACTTCTGGGCATCATCGGGCTGATCGGCGCGCTGACCCTGCTGGGCCTGGCCTTTCTCAACGATGCTTTGACGCGCGAGGACGCTGCGGGTGCGACGGCGGCGGCCGGACGCAGCTACAATTTCGCCGACAGCATCGTGCGCTTTTCCGATCCCGTTCACGCCATGGGAATGAACGAGGCCCTGCAAGCCCGCTGGCGTGTCGATCGCGACGCCATGCTGGCCAAACAGAGCGCGGGATCCGACCGCAGCGCGGACATGTCGGCCTTCATCCGATTTATGCGTCTTTTGTTGCAGAGCTGCATGCTCGGCGTCGGCGCCTGGCTTGTGATCGAGGGTCAGATGCTGCCTGCCAGCATCTTCGCCTCCAGCCTGTTGCTCGGTCGGGCCCTGTCGCCGCTCGAACAGGCGGTCGTGGGCTGGAGGCAGATGGCTGTCGCTCTCAATGCCGGCCGCCAAGTTCAGAGGGTTCTCAATGCTGCGCCGCCACAGCCACAGCGGCTGCGCGTTCCTCCCAAGGCCGGCGGCGTGGTCCTTGAGCGGGTTGTTTTCGTGCCTCTGGGAGCGCCCAAGCCGTCCCTGATCGGCATTGACCTGAAGATCGAAGCCGGCGAGACCGTGGGTGTTGTTGGTGCCAGTGGCGCGGGCAAGAGCTGCCTGGCGCGTCTGTTGGTCGCCGCCTCGCTCCCAACACGCGGCAAGGCGGCGATCGCCGGGATCTCCACCAACAAATGGACGGCGGACGCCCTGGCCCGCCACGTCGGTTTCCTTCCGCAGAACGTCGGCTTGTTCCCCGGGACCATTCGCGACAACATCAGCCGTTTCGTGGACGCCGATGATCGGGCCGTGATCGAAGCGGCGAAGCGCGCGCGGGTTCACGAGATGATCATGGACCTGCCCGATGGTTATGAAACCGAGATTGGCGACGGCGGCGCCGGCCTATCCGGGGGGCAGAAGCAACGTATCGCGCTGGCACGCGCCCTGTTCGGGTCGCCACGGCTTCTGGTCCTCGACGAACCCAATGCACATCTCGACGCCGAGGGGGAAGAGGCGCTAAGCGACAGTCTCAGGGCGCTGAAGGAGACCGGTTCCACAATCGTCATCGTGGCTCACCGGTTGAACCCCTTGGCACAGGTCGACCGGCTGCTGTTTCTGAAAAACGGCCAACTCGAAATGGATGGCCCGCGTCAGACGGTGATCGATCAGGTGCCGACTGAGGTGGTCGAGCATTTCGCTCAGCCGGGCGGGTGAGGTCGAAATGAAGCTGGATCTGGATCCGCAGAAATTCGCGCGCCGTGTTCCGGTCGAGTGGCTCGAACGGTACCAGAAGGGCGTCTCTGGGCCCTCAGGCGCTTTAGACAATTCCCGTAACCTCGTCCGATTTGGCCTTATCGTTCTGGTCGGATTTTTCGGAGTACTACTTGTCTGGGCGGCGCTTGCGCCGCTGAACGGGGCGGCGGTCGCCAGCGGCGTCGTGACAGTCGCCGGCAATCGCCAAGGCCTTCAGACACTCAACGGCGGCGTGGTGGAGGAAGTCCTAGTGCGCGAGGGGCAAAGCGTCAAAGCTGGCCAAATCCTGATCCGCATGAACGGCTTGGCCGCAGGCGGAAAATACCAGCAGACTCAGGCTCAGCAAGACGCCCTTCGCGCCGCTGAGGCCCGTCTGATCGCCGAGCGGGACAACGCGCTAGAAGTTCAAGTGCCTGAAGCGCTCTGGGCGCGGCAGACCGATCCTGGGGTCTCACAGGCTATCGCCAATCAGCGGGCCCTGTTCGAAAGCCGAAAAAAGGTTTTCGACGCGGATCGGGGCATCTACGACGCCCGCGTCCGCCAGGCCCGCAGCGAGGCGAACAGCCCGTCGGAACAACTGCGCTATGTTCGAGAACAGGTTGCCGGTATGCGCACCCTCTACCAGCGTGGTTTCGCCCCCAAGAGCACTTTATTCGAACTCGAGCGGCTGAGGGTAGAGCTCGAAGCACAGGCCGTGTCAGGCGGCGCGAAGGTCGCCGAAGCCGAACTTCTTGCGGCCAAGGCCGAACAGGAACGCGTGGGCGACATCGTCGATCAGTTGCGTTTGGTCCAGGACCAGCTTCAGCAGGTGAATCCCGATGTGGCGGTCGCCAAATACAATGCAGAGAGGGACGTGGTCCGAGCTCCCGTTGCCGGGTCAGTCGTCGCGCTGGCTCGACTGGCGCCCGGCTCCATCGTCGGCTCGGGCGACAAGGTCATGGACCTTCTGCCGAGTGGTCGTGGGTTGGTCGTTGAGGCCCGCATTAAACCAGAAGACATCGACGATGTTCGCGTTGGATCGATTGCCGACGTCCGCTTCACGACAGTGCATCCGCGCGGTCCGTCGAAAGTGACAGGGACCGTCACGACGCTGTCTGCAGACCGCCTAACTGACGAGGCGACAGGAGCGGGCTATTATCTGGCCTATATCGCCCTGGATACGAACGGGCTTCGGAATGACGATCTGACCCTGACTGCGGGTCTGCCTGCAACTGTCAACGTCCGAACAGCCAAGCGGAGCGTCCTCAGCTACATTTTCGCGCCGCTGATCGACGCCTTTAGTTCAGCGGGGCGGCAAGAATAGCCAAGAGTGGGCAGTCGCCCGTCTGATGGCGCAGAGCGGCGCTCGCCCAAACTGATCGCGGCGTCACCGACGCGTGTCTTTGCATATCGATGATGCGAACATGGCCTTCAAAACGGCGGGTGAGACCGCCCGTCGCGATGGACGACCTTCTTGCGAGCATCAAGAACGGGTCACCGATCGACGTGGAGAAGACGGCCGATGGGTTCGTCATCATTCCGAAAGAGGGACAGGCGGCGACCTTCACTCAGATGATCGAAGATCTCGCGTTCTCGCCGGAGGATCGGTTTGCCGTGTTCCCCGTGAGCGACGGCAAAACCGGCTATGAGCGGGCGGTCATACTGCCACTCTGGTTCAAAGGCGTGGCTTGGGCGGCAAAACACAACGCTCTCATGCCGGTAGGAACCGCGCACCAGCCAGAGCAGACTTGAAACCTCCGCAGAGGTGGAGAGCGGACATCAGGCGGATGAACGGCGTACCAGGTCCTCGATGTAGGACTGGAGGCTGGTGGCTCCACGCTCCGTCTGTGCGAGCCTCGGAAACTCTCCATCAATCGTGGCCTTGGTCATCCCCGCATACGATGTCGCAGAAGCCTTGGAGAATCCCAGCTTCTGATAGGCGCCAATCCAGTCGCCGGGCGGCAACGACTTGACTTCCACGCGTCGCGCAAGGGCTCGTGAGAAGGCATCAGCAACGTCATGAACTGAATAGCGGTCAGGGCCTTCGACGAGATGGATGTCGGTGTCACTGCTGAAGGGCTCGGTGGCAAGCGCATGTATCTGTGGCGGGCCGTGGATGATGAAGGCGAGGTCCTCGACCTCGTTGTCCAGCGGCGGCGGGACAGAGAGGCGGCGCTGAAGCTGCTGGAGCGACTGCTAAGAAACCAGCCCGTCGAGCCCGAGCGTATCGTCACCGACGGGCTCGGGTCCTATCCCGCAGCCCTCGATCAGCTGGGCTTACGCCACCTGCATTCGCCGGGCCGGCTTCGGGAAAACAATCGGGCGGAGAACTCGCACCTGCCGATCCGGCGACGAGAACGGCAGCAGCAGCTGTTCAAATCCCAGGCGTCAGCCCAGCGTTTCCTCACCACCCATGCAGCGATCTACAACACCTTCTATACCCAGCGTCATCTCGTCAGCCGACCCACCCTTCGTCGCGTTCGCGCTGAAGCAGCTTCCGCTTGGGCGGCGGCTGTCGCCTAGATCAGGGCAGGGCAGGGCGCTTCTCAACTTGGCTCGGTTAACCTGACAGCACTGCCCAACTTGCCGTCGCTCATTGGGAAAATGGCGAACTGGTCAGTCGGGCGGAAAGCCAGATCCTCGATCATCTGACTGAAAGCAGACTCCTGCCCCGGCTTAGGGACAATCGCCCACCTCGAACAGAGGTGAACCTGTCCTGATACTCGACAGCAGGTCCTTCATAGCGGCGGCTATATGGGGGCAAGCGTCACCGTGTCTACCCGGAATGCTTCCATTTAGTGGCGGAGAGGTCTGTTTTCGGGCGGGAAGACAACTTCGCAGTTTGACCCATAGCGGCCCCTGCTCAGGCCGGTTAACGTTGCCAAGTGAACAGCGACCTCCATGCCAGCTTCGCCGCCTTGGGACCTGCTTGGGCTGCAGCCGTCGCATAAGTTCACGCGGGGGGCGCTTTGTGGATTTCGGCCAGTAAGCTGACTGCGCTGCGTAGCGCACGCCTCCACGTTCAGCGGAAATCCCGCGTCTTGGGCCTGATCGAGTCGATGTGCAGATCGGGGATGTAAATGTCGCGAGCTGCCATACCCTTGGGCGGGGCGTCGCGGGCGTCCGGCGACCCGCCGCGGGCGAACTCGTCGCCGCGTCCCTGTCGAAGCTTGAACGGCGCGTCGCGTCCGCCGACGGTGGCTAGCTGCTCCGACAGGTCGAACAGTTTGTAGGCGACGAGGTGGACGACCTCGCCCTCGCGCTGGATGCGACCGTGGACCCCGAGCATGGCGGCGCCGAGGATGGTGCGGCGGTTCTCCTCATAGAGTTTGGGCCAAATGACGAGGTTGGCGATGCCGGTTTCGTCCTCAAGGGTAATGAACATCACTCCCTTGGCCGAGCCCGGCTTCTGCCGGATCAGGACGACGCCGGCGACGCGGACAAACTTGAGGTCCCGCGCGGAGGCGGCCTGGGCGCTGGTTTCGTAGCCTTGGCGCGCCAGGTCCTCACGCAGAAAGGCAAGTGGGTGATCACGCAGCGTCAGGCCGATGTGACCATAGTCCTCGACCACCTCGCGGCCGTCGGTCATCGGCTTGAGCGCGACCTCGGGCTCGTCCATCTCGGGCACGATCAGCTGTTCGCGCAGGGAGGCGGCGGCGAACAGGGGCAGCGGTTCGTCGCGCAGGCCCTTGATGGCCCATAAGGCCTCGCGGCGCGCCAGCTCTAGGGACGGCCGAAAGCCGTCGGCCTCGGCGATCTTCACCAGACTGGCGGCCGGGACGCCGGAACGCCGCCAGACGTCGTCGACCGTGGCGAAAGGGTGGTCGGCGCGGGCGCCGACGATCTTCGCACCGTCGACGTTCGCCAATCCGGAGATCATCCTCAGGCCCAGACGGACAGCGAACTGTTCGGGATGGCGGGTTGGCTCCAGGCTGCAGTCCCAGCGCGAGGCGTTGATGCAAGGGGGCCGGACCTCGACCCCGTGCTCGCGGGCGTCGCGAACGATCTGCGCCGGGGCATAGAATCCCATAGGCTGGGCGTTGAGCAGGGCGGCGCAGAAGACGTCCGGGTGCCAGCATTTGAGCCAGGACGAAGCATAAGCGATCAGGGCGAAGGAGGCGGCATGGCTTTCGGGAAAGCCGTAGGAGCCGAAGCCCTCGAGCTGGCCGAAGGTCTTCGACGCAAATTCCTCGGTGTAGCCGCGCGCGACCATCCCGCCGACCAGCTTGTCCCGGAAATGGCTGACGCCGCCGGTGAACTTGAAGGTCGCCATGGCGCGTCGGAGCTGGTCGGCCTCGGTGGCGGTGAAGCCCGCGCATTCGATGGCGACCCGCATGGCCTGTTCCTGAAACAGGGGCACGCCCAAAGTCTTTCCGAGCACCTTCTCCAGTTCGGGCGTGGGGTATTCGACCGCCTCCTTGCCTTCACGCCGGCGCAGATAGGGGTGGACCATGTCACCCTGGATCGGGCCGGGGCGGACGATGGCGACCTCGATGACCAGGTCGTAGAATGTGCGCGGCTTGATCCGCGGCAGCATGGCCATCTGGGCCCGACTCTCGATCTGGAAGACGCCCAACGTGTCGGCCTTTCGGATCATCGCGTAGGTCCGCGGGTCCTCAGCCGGGATAGTCGCGAGGTCGAGGTCGATGCCTTTGTGATCGCGGAGCAGGTCGAGCCCCCGCTTCATGCAGCTCATCATCCCGAGCGCCAGGCAATCGACCTTCATGAACTTCAGGCTGTCAATATCATCCTTGTCCCATTCGATGACCTGACGGTCCTTCATCGCCGCCGGCTCGATGGGGACAAGGTCGTCGAGCCGATCATGGGTCAAAACGAAGCCGCCGGGGTGCTGACTGAGGTGTCTGGGTGCGCCCTGGAGCTGGCGGGCGAGATCGAGGGTGAGCCTCAGGCGTCGGTCCTCGAGGTTGAGGTTCAGATCCTTAAGGTGTTTGGCTTCGACGCCGTCCTCGGACCAAGACCAGACCTGAGAGGACAGGGCCTTGGTCAGGTCCTCGGGCAGACCGAGCGCCTTGCCGACGTCGCGGATGGCGGCCTTGGCTCGGTAGCGGATGACGACCGAGCAGAGGGCGGCGTGGTCGCGGCCATAAGTGTCGAACACCCACTGCATGACGATCTCGCGCCTCTCGTGCTCGAAGTCGACATCGATGTCGGGGGGCTCGCGGCGCTCCTCCGAGACGAAGCGCTCGAACAACAGGTCGTTGCGCTCGGGGTCGATGGAGGTGATGCCCAGGACATAACAGACGGCCGAGTTGGCGGCCGAGCCCCGTCCCTGGCAGAGAATATCCTTGCTGCGGGCGAAGGCGACGATGGAATTCACCGTCAGAAAATAGGGCGCATAGTCCAGGGTCGCGATCAGCCGGAGCTCGTGCTTGAGGATCGCCGTGACCTTGTCGGGCACGCCATCGGGATAGCGTCGGGCCGCGCCCTCGAAGGTCAGCTGTTCCAGCGTCCGCTGCGGCGTCATCCCCGGCGTCGAGACCTCGTCGGGGTACTGGTACTGGAGCTCGTCCAGCGAGAAGCGGCAGCGGTCGGCGATCTCCAGTGTCCGGGCCAGGGCCCCCGGATATCTGGCGAACAACCGATGCATCTCCTCGGCCGGCTTCAGATGCCGATCGGCGTGGCGTTCACGGCGGAATCCGAGTTCGTCGATCGTGCAGCGATGGCGGATGCAAGTCAGCACGTCCTGAAGCAGGCGGCGCTGCGGATGGTGGAACAGGACGTCGTTGGTGACCACGGTCGGCACGCTGGCCTGGACGGCGAGGTTCGAAAGATCATGCAGCCTCAGGGCGTCGCCGGGGCGGCGGCGCAGGGTCAGGGCGAGATAGGCCCGATCCGTAAAGATGTTGCGGAGTTTGCGCAGCCTGTTTGCGGTGGTGGCGTCGGCTTCGTCCGGGACTAGAATGGCGACGAGGCCTTCTGACCAGTCGGCGACATCGGTCCAGTCGAGGTTGCATTTCGCCTTGCCGCCGCGGCGCTTGCCGACGGACAGCAGCCGGGTCAGGCGCGACCAGGCAGCGCGGTCGGTCGGATAGACCAGAAGCCCCGTTCCGTCGAGGAGGTCGAGGCGGCAGCCCGGGATCAGCCGGACGTCCGTGGCCTTCGCCGCCTCCCAGGCGCGGACCACGCCCGCGACGGAGTTGCGATCGACGACGGCTAGGGCCTCGATGCCGCAGACGTTCGCCTGGCTGAACAGCTCCTCGCAGGACGAGGCGCCCCGCAGGAAGGAGAAGTGCGAGGTCGCCTGCAGTTCAACGTAGCGTTGGGCGGAACCGGACATGATGTTCTGGTAATGTTCCAATCCGGGGAAAGCGAGTCCCGACAGCGCGCCGGCCGCGCCCGTGCAACGGTCGGCGTGTTGAGACTTTCTTCCTCCCGAACACGGGAGTTCCGACATGCGCGCCACGACCTCTGTCCTCTTCGCCTTCGGCCTGCTTCTGGGCGCCTGTAGCGGTCCGGAGGAAGACGCCGCGCATGACCAGGCGGATGCGGTCGACGCCGCCGGAGAGCGTCAGGCCGACGCCCTCGAGCGCCAGGCCGCCGCGACCTCGAACGAGCCTCAGGAGAAGGCGCTCAACGACCAGGCGGATGCGGTCGAGAACGCCGCCGACAAGCAGTCGGACGCCATGCATCGCCAGGTCGACAAGGACCACTGAGGCGGATCGAGGGACGAGACGATGGCCGGCGGCTGGACGCGAGACGGAGCGTTTTGGACCAGATCCACGACACGGTCATCGACGGCGTGCTGAACGCCCGGGCCCAGATGCCGGCCGGAGAGGGCACGCCGGAGTGCGTCGAATGCGGCGAGGACATTCCGGAAGCCCGGCGAAAGGCCCTGCCGGGGGCGACGACGTGCGTCCATTGCCAATCGGGTCGCGACAGCCGGTTGGTTCACTCCGCGATCAATCGACGGGGCAGCAAGGACACCCAGCTGCGCTAGGCCGACGTCAGGGATCAGTCGAACGCCGACGGCGGGCGAACGTCCGACAAGGCGTAGAAGCGCCTGTTCCGGCGGCGGCATGGTCGGTTGTGGCGATCCGTCCGGTGCGCACGACCTTCGAACCGTGTATGGCCAGGCTTGGGCAAGCGTTGCGGGGCGGGCATGACGGACGAGGAATGGGACGCGATCGAGCATCACCTCGTCCAGACCTTCGGGGCGGGGCCGCTCGAGTCCTTCGCCGAGGTCGCGGGCGGGATCATCAAACGCGAACTGCTTGAACGTGGTCTCGGCCAAGCCGACCCCGGCTCGCTCGACCCCGATTTCGCCGGCCGGATTCTCGTGGAGGCCTGGGCGGAAGCGGCTGTGCGTTGCTTTCCGGAACGGGATCCGGCCGAGATCGTCGATCACCTTGCCGCCATCGTGCAGATCGTAGATGCCGACAACGCGCCCCCCTTGCACTCGCGGTCGGGTCCGCACTGACGCCGGTCGATGCGATCACCGACTTCCGTGGCGACGGTCGATCGCGGTGACGCTAACGTCCGACATAGTCAGGGCCGCGCTGACAGGACCGCAGGCTAGACCCACGCGCCGAAGCGATCGCCGCTCTCGCTGCTGAAGTCGCGGTCGTGACGCCCGTAGTCGCGCTCGGGCAGGCTCGGGGATTGGGGACGATCGGACGTCTGGCTGACGGGCCGGCCGGACGCGCCGAGGGGTTCCGGACTTTGTGGGGTGATGGGAAGAAGGGCCATAGGTCCATCCTGCCGACGAGGATTTAAAAGCCCTCCGAAAAGGCAGGGTTAATCCTCCGGGTCCGAATGCGGACAGGCCCGTCGGCTGTGTCACGGACTGAGCATTCCGTATCGCGACACTGGAACACGAGGTCGCCGCATGGATTTCGATGGGGGACAACGGAGACTCCCCAATGCCCTCATCCGATCCCATTTCGACTGACGCCGAGGTCGCGTCGCCCGCATTCATCGACCAAGACAATGTCGAGGGCGACTATTCCGCTAACAGCATCCGGGCGGCGATAATCAACCGTCCGCGACAGGAGCTCTATGCCTACTGGCGCGATTTTACGAACCTCCCGACCTTCATGGAAAACGTGAAGGCGGTCGACATTCTCGACGGGTCGCGCTCGCAATGGACCATCGTTGGCCCGGCCGGCGCCGAGATCGACCTCGTTTCCGACATCACGGAAGATATCCCGGGCGAACGGATCGCGTGGCGCTCCAGCGAAGGGTCGGACGTCGATCATGAGGGCTGGATCGACTTCAAGGACAACGCCTTCGGGCGCGGCACGGAGGTGCGCGTCTTCATCAGCTACGACCCGCCCGCCGGCGCTTTGGGCAAGGTCGTCGCCAAGGTCCTGCAACGCGAGCCGCGGGTCCAGGCGCGCCGTGAACTGCGTCGCTTCAAACAGTTGATGGAGACCGGCGAGGTCTCGACCTCGAAGGCCCCCGACGCCGCGCCCCGCGCCGACCGTCACTTCTGATTTCGGCTTCGGCCGCATCCTCATTCCCCGAAAGAACCCCCATGCGCGCACTGACTTGGCACGGCAAACACAACGTTCAGGTGGACACCGTCCCCGACCCCAAGATCGTCAATCCCCGCGACGCGATCATCAAGATCACCGCGACCGCCATCTGCGGCTCTGACCTCCACCTTTACGACAGCATGATCCCCGGCATGTCGAACGGCGACATCCTCGGCCATGAGTTCATGGGCATCGTGGAGGAGGTCGGCCCCGCCAACACCACTTTGAAGCCCGGCGACCGGGTGGTGGTGCCCTTCGTCATCGCCTGCGGCCAATGCTTCTTCTGCGACCACAGGATGCCGGCGGCCTGCGACAACTCCAATCCCGCCGAAAAGGCCGACGCCTCGGAGAT
>Ga0247812_10000652_pt1 | contig 20748 bp, 25 predicted proteins | sample UWRJL149409B1_FD_178011 | JGI IMG/M metagenome (GOLD analysis project Ga0247812, IMG submission 178011) | Plant litter microbial communities from Arlington Agricultural Research Station in Wisconsin, United States - UWRJ-L149-409B-1 | ecosystem: Environmental > Terrestrial > Plant litter >...
CGTTACTCAAAAGTGTAATAACTTTGCCCAAAATAGTTTATAAAAATGCAAGCAAAAGATTTACTGCAGTTAGCAGACCAATTTGGAAGTCCATTATATGTTTATGATGCCGAAAAAATCCAATCACAGTACAACAGGTTAACTAAAGCTTTCTCTAAGGTAGAAAACTTGAGAGTTAATTACGCCATGAAGGCATTGTCAAACGTTGCGATTCTTCAGTTATTAAAGAACATGGGGTCTGGCTTAGATACTGTATCTATTCAGGAAGTTTTATTAGGACTTCATGCTGGCTATGATCCTGACAAAATTTTCTTTACACCAAACGGAGTTTCTCTTGAAGAAATCGAAGAGGTTGCCGCAATGGGTGTACAAATCAATATTGACAACTTATCTATTCTGGAGCAATTCGGAACAAAATATCCACAAATTCCGGTATGTATTCGTATCAATCCGCACGTAATGGCGGGAGGAAATGCAAATATTTCTGTGGGACATATCGATAGTAAATTCGGAATCTCGGTACATCAAATACCGCACATTTTGCGAATTGTAGAGAATACAAAAATGAGCATCGTGGGAATTCACATGCACACAGGATCTGATATCCTTGATATCGAAGTATTCTTGTATGCTGCCGAAATCTTGTTTGATACGGCAAAACACTTCAAAGATCTTGAATTTTTAGATTTCGGAAGCGGATTTAAAGTTCCTTACAAAAAAGACGATATCGAAACAGATATTGAAGAATTAGGTAAAAAATTATCAAAAAGATTCAATGCTTTCTGTGCTGAATATGGAAGAGATTTAACGTTGATTTTCGAACCAGGAAAATTCTTGGTGAGCGAAGCAGGTCATTTCTTAGTAAAAGTAAACGTAGTAAAACAAACAACTTCAACAGTTTTTGCCGGAGTTGATAGTGGTTTTAATCACTTAATTCGTCCAATGTTGTACGGATCTTCACACCATATTGAAAACATATCAAATCCAAAAGGAAAAGAACGTTTTTACTCTGTGGTAGGATACATTTGCGAAACCGATACTTTTGCTAACAACCGCAGAATTTCTGAAATTACTGAAGGTGATATTTTAGCTTTCAGAAATGCAGGAGCATACTGTTTCTCAATGTCTTCGAACTATAATTCAAGATACAAACCAGCTGAAGTTTTATGGAAAGACGGAAAAGGAATCTTAATTCGTCAACACGAAACTTTCGAGGATTTGCTTAAAAATCAAATTCCGTTGCCACAAGAAATTGCTGCAACAGTTTAAAATAAAAAAAAAGAGAATATCTATAGAATCCCGTTTCTTAATTGAGGCGGGATTTTTTTATTGCAGATTTTAGATTTTAGATTGGTAAACATTTGTCAGGCCGAGCGAAGTCGAAGCTTCAGCGCAATCTTGTCATTTCTGAAATGACAAGATTGCGGATAATTGGGACTTTAAATCTGAAATTTCATTTTTTGGGCATCTCCCTTCGGGCCGGGCTTTCGGCTATATCTTTTGTTCCGTTCCACTTCACAAAAGGATACCGCCTCTATCCCTGATGCAAAATTGGTTTAATAAGAATTCACCCAAAGTAACCACAGACTTTCTCATAAAACAACAAAATTATGGATACTGAGACTTGAAATATAAATTTTACAAAAGTACAAGTTTTCAACTTTGTGCATTTTTTATGAACGAAAACGTCGCTCGTGAACATAATCCTGTCAAATAATAAAATTAAACAACTTGCAGTTATAGGCTAGACGCATGAGTGTGCGAAACTTTTAAAAATGGGCTGAAAGCCCTAAAAAGCAATAGCGTAGTGCAACGCACTATGAATTAAATTAAAAGTGGGAATTGCCCTGAAAGGGCAAAAGAAAGTTAGAATAAAGATTTAAAGAAAAAGAGTTTTTTTTTTAGAGAATATCATGCAAAATATGGTAAACGTGCTTTTTGAAATTATGCTTTCGCCCTTACAGGGCTTAAAATTATAATCGTTTTTCCCTCATAGTGCTTCGCACCATGCTATTGCTAAGGCTCTTTCAGAGCAACAAGGTTTGAGCACTTATAGCGAGACGCTCGCGGTAGCATGCTAATATTTTTTTCTCAACAAAAAATCCAAACTCAAATAAAAAAACTATTTTAGCTCGACAAACCTAACCCCAAAAACCAATGAAAATTACGATTCCCCTATCGCTATTATTCCTTTTACTTACTACCAATATATTCAGCCAAACTATTACTGATTTAAAACTAAAACCTAAGGAAATCCCAAAAACCTACACTCTAAGTGACGGCAATATTTGTGTTACACCTCAGGCCTGCACGTTTTATAATGATATCGAAACCTACAGCAATCTTGTTGGAACCTTAAAGAGTAAATCGATTCAAAGTTTTAAAAATAAAACAGATCGTGGATCTATCATGTACTTTGAATTCGAACACACCTTCAAAGGCGATAGATTTCTGCAAGGATTACTTTGGGGAAAAGAGGGTCAGCCAACAGATGAACATCCGGAAGAATATTTAGCAAAAGGAAAATTTCTCGTAATCTGGAGTTTTCGTCCCGACAGTACTTTAAAGGAAAAATCGGAAGCTAAAATAGAAGGAATTTTGCAATAAATAAGCTTATACATTAATAATCAAATGAATGATAAAATTTATAACGTTAATTCTATTTAGTTTCTTTTCGCTTTCAATATTTAGTATGAATATGTCCAAATCATCAAGAGATACAATTCAGAATGAAAAGAAATGTTCAAATGAGAACATAGAACTAAAAACGGAAAGAGTTGAAAAAAAACGAAAATTTGTTTTTTGGAAATTACGTCATAAAAAGATCATTATTACTGATCGGGTGATTACTACAGATCAAAAATTAATAGTAAGGACGCGTTCCATTCATATTTGTTCTCTAGATGCTTGCGACACTAGAAAATTTCGACGTATAAAAATTATAAAAAATGAAATATGGATATTTCAATATAACAGAGATCCCGAAAAGGCAATAATAAAACGTTATAATTCTTGTGGAAATTTTTTAAGTAAAGAAAATTGGGACGAAAAAAAGTCATTTGAAGATTATTAAAAAACCGTTTTTTAAATCTATCCTAATTACAGCTTCATTTTTAATTCGTAATTTCGCCAAAGCAAAATAATTTTCAAATGAAACCACAAATCCGAATCCTAATTTATTCGATCCTATTTTTTCTATATCTTTCTACAACTTCACCTTTACTTTCGTTAGGAGAAGTATTAAAAACAGATCCCTACATTACTTTAGGCTTTGGTTTTGCTGTTTTAAATCTCATTTACACTTTCTTTGCTCTCAAGTGGACACCTTTATTGAATATAATTTGTTCTATCGCAATTGCAGGAGCATCGTTATTTTTAGCGGTGCAATTTGCCAATTTACATTTGCTGGCAAAATACGATCCGTATTTGGTAAAGACAGCAATATTTACCAATGCTGTTTTATCAATATTATTTTGGGAAATTGTTTATCAGGTAAAAAGTAGAAAATCATAAAACATACCGAATGTTAGACGCACTGCTGTGTGTCTCTACGATTAAAATTGGCGTATAATTTATCATTACATTGTCAATTTCAATCTATAAAAATGTACTACAGCACATCCCCGAGCCTCTCTTAATTTTAAATTTCATAAATTTATATAGTTTTACTCTAAAATGAATCTTATGAAAACTAATAAAATATGGGCCAATTTAGGCGTAGAAGATCTGCAACGAACAACAAAATTTTATAGCGAATTAGGTTTTAAACCCAACGGAACAAATACAGAACTAACCAGTTTTATGTTTGGCGAGGATGATTTTATCATTCATTTTTTTATCAAAGAGCGATTTAAATGGGCGGTCAATGATGAGGTAGCCGATTTGAAACTAGGAAGTGAAATTATATTTTCTCTCTCGGCCGAAAGTGTAGACGAAGTACATCAATGGCTGTTGGCTGTTAAAAATGCCGGTGGAAGAATATTTGCTGAACCTCAAAGTTTTGAAAAAGGATATTTCTTTGGTTTTGCTGATCCGGATGGGCATAAATTTAATGTTTTGTATTGGCCAAAGTAAACCACAAAGCCTTCCTTAAATAAATACAGAATATGTATCCATGAAAAAATATCTATTTGCCTTTATACTTTGTTCTCAATTTTCGTTTTCACAAAGTACAGATCACTTAAATACTGTTTTGAAACAGCTTAAAATTAAAAAAAGCGAAATACATCAGGAACTTTTTACTCAAAAAATCTTGCCGTATGATAAAAGCAAAAGCGTCTTAGTGATTCCTAAGTATGATATAAACGAGCAGGACAATGAAGGTCATGATTATTTTGTATTGGATGCTTATATCGTTGTGATCGATAATGCAACAGGAAAAATAATCTGTAAATTTATCGAACCCAATGCATGGACATCTGATGCATTAATGTTAAGCAGTATTTCGATTGATACCGGATTATATCATCTTAATAACACTACGAGAGCCTTTGGAGTTAGGGTGTCTTATAACGGCAGCAGCAGGCCTAATCCTTTTAGTGAAACTCACTTATCATTGTACATTATAGACAAAAATTCTTTGAAGCCAGTACTTAAAAATTATTCTATTTCGCGATCTGGCGGAGAATGGGATACCAATTGTGCAGGAGAATTTGAGGATCGTAATTCGACTTTTGATATAGACAAAACGCAAACCAATAATTACAACAATATCATAGTGAAGACCACAACTGTAAAAAGCATCAGCACTCCTACAAATGATGATTGTGTCTCTAAGGAAACGACTAAAAAAGCGACATCAAAATTAATTTTTAATGGAAAAGAATATAAATAAATATGACGTTCTCGAAAAATTCTATTATTTTGAAAATGAATATTGTGAACCTCAATTAACCGATGTTGATAAACCTGAAATAAAGGCTTTGACTGATGATTATTGTGCTGCGCTTTGGACTGAATATGTTTCGGAAAATAAAAGACATTTGATGCTTATCAATCATCCTGAAGAATTGAAAATAAAAAATGAGATTAAAAAGGAATATAACTGGCAAAACGATTGGAATGAATCTAATATTGACGCATTCGACAAAAATGTAAAAAATCTTCTGGATTGGAAAGATGATGATTCGGTTATCTTTTTTTGGAACAAAACTTCGGGAATAGAATCTAAATGGGCTTTGATTTGCAAATACTGGATTTCGTTTTTATATGAAGATGAAGCCAATATTATTATCAATCCTAAAAGCAGGAAAGCCATTATTTTAAGCACAAACGAAAACTTGTCTATTGCTGATCGTTTATAAATGAATCTTTTATGGATATTAAAAGCTTGATACCAAAAGATAAATTTGATCTTGAAACTGTTGGAAAACTAAAACAGCATTCTTTTGAAGATATCGAACCTATTATTCCTGATTTATTAGAATGGCTGCAAGATATGAACTGGCCAGTTAGCCAACCCATTGCTGTATTTTTACTTCCGTATTCTGAAAAAATTGCTCATGAAATAATACAAATATTGAAAGGTAAAGATGAGATGTGGAAATATTGGATTCTTGTAACTTTTGGCAAAATCATCAAAAATAAATTAGCTGTTCAGGAAATCAACAGAATTGCAAAAAATCCAACGCAGGACGAAATATACCATGAACTTAATACGATAGCAAACGAAATAATACAATAATTTAATTTGGAAACCGCATCATTGATCTGGAAATCAGTTTGGGATATTTTACTTATTATTATAGGCTTAGTATTATTATTTATGGCTTTTAGAACTGAAAAGTCTTTATCAGAAAATGAAACATCTCTCAAAATACCACTTTTTATATTTTATGATAGCTCAAATAAACAGATAAATATACAAGGAAAAAGCAACTCTATTTGCACGATGTACGAAACAACGCCGATTTACTACAATCCAACAAAACCTGAAACTGAATATTATTTGCCTAAAAAAGATTTTTTAGTGAAATTTTTATTCTTTTTTATTGGCTTATTTTTCCTCTGTTTAGGTATCTATTATTTACGTACGCATAATATGAAATTCGATAGCTTTTATAATGAGATAGAAAAAAAATTATCATTGGTTTTTTCTGAAAAGGTTTTCGACTAATGAAAACTAAACGTTTAATCTAGCCCCGATAGAGCCGGTATCCTCGCATCCCGATGGCTATCGGGAGAAGAGATAAAGGCGAAAGCGGGACGGGTGGTTTTTATGAAAACTGAAAATTATGCTCCTGAAAATTAATCAAAAAAAGGCATAGTTGTTGAATGTTAAAAAAGATATATTTACACCTTCAAAAAAATACTATGCAAAAAATTACTTTACTGCTTTCTATATTATTTTTAGCACTTTCGTCATGTGGTGTAAAAACTACTCAGTCCTTATTAAGCGACGGAAATTATGATGCTGCAATAGATCGCGCAGTTGATGCCCTAAAAACCAAAAAGGACTCGAAAGGAAAACAAGATTATGTGTTTTTGCTCGAAGAAGCTTTTGCAAAAGCAAAGGACCGGGATTTGCGCAATCTTGATTTGATGATAAAAGAAGCTACTCCAGCTAACGCAGAACGAGTTTACAATACTTATTTGCAATTGAATAATCGTCAGGAAAAAATTAGACCGTTACTACCATTGCCTTTACTAAAACAGGGAAAAAATGCTTCGTTTGTATTTGATAATTATTCAGATCAGATTGTGAGCAGCAAAATTGCGCTTACGAAATATTTGTACGAAAGTGCTTCGACGCTTTTAAAATCAAAAAACAAACTGGATTTTAGAAAAGCATATGATGATTTTTTGTATTTGGAAAGCCTGAGTCCAAATTATAAAAATACCAGAAAATTGATGGAGGATGCACAGTTTAGAGGAACTGATTTTGTGGATGTTTACGCCAAAAACGAGACCAATATGGTGATTCCGAAGGTGCTTCAGGATGATTTACTGGATTTTAAAACCTACGGATTAAATGATAAATGGACGGTTTACCACAACTTAAGACAAAAAAACGTTACGTATGATTATAGCCTTGTGATCAATTTCAGGCAAATTAATATTTCGCCGGAACAAATTAAGGAGAAAGAATTTATTAAAGAAAGACAGGTTAAAGATGGTGTAAAAACACTATTAGACAGTAGAGGAAGACCTGTAAAAGATAGTTTAGGCAAAGAAATAAAAGTAGATAACTACAGAATGCTTCGTGCGAATGTGTATGAGTTTAGACAATTTAAATCTTGTCAGATAATGGCACAAGTAGACTATATAGATGTGAAAACAAATCAGTTACTGGAATCTTTTCCGGTGACGAGCGAATTTATTTTCGAGAATATTTATTCGACTTACAAAGGAGACAGAAGTGCTTGCGAGGAGAATTATATGTCATATTTTAATAAACGCGCGGTGCCTTTCCCCAACAATGAGCAAATGGTTTTTGATACGGGAGAAGATTTAAAAGCGAGACTTAAAAAAATTATTGTCAGCAATAAATTTAGGGGATAAAATCATTATCCGAAATTTCGATATGAATTTTAGAATATTTTCGGCATGCTAAAAAATAAAAATATAAGCTTAGTTATGAAAAAAATAAAACTGATTGCGCTATCCCTCTTGGTCTTTTCTTTTAGTAGCTGTTTTTCAGAATCAAAACCAAAACAAGTTGTTCCTTCACCAGAAGTTGTGGATGAATTTTATGATGCTGTTTTTGCAAATAATACTCAAAAAGCACTAAAAATGATTGGTGCAAAATTCCCTGCCAACTATGAACCAAAGAATAAAATAGCACCTCTGCAGGCAGCCATCTGGCAAAATAATCTCGCGGTGGTTAAGGCTCTTGTAGAAGGCGGAGCGGTTATTACCAAACCTAAAAGCGACGAATCGTATGTTGAAACTGCGGCTGATAAAGGAACTTTGGAAATCTTGAAATACCTAATAGAAAAAGGAGGAAATATAACCAATTCTGATGCTTTTAACACTGCTGGTTTTGGTAATTTCTACGACTGTGCAAAACTGCTTTTATTAAAAGGTGCCAATCAGGAAAAAGGAGATATTCGCGGAAAATTTCATGTATTTGAAGAAGCTGTAAGAAGATCTGATTATGAGGTTTTGAATGCTTTAAAATTCAATAAAGGCGATATAGATTATCATAATTACGATGGAGAAACGGCATTGATAATTGCTGTAAAAAAGAATAATCTGGAAATGGTGAAATACCTTTTGAAAAAAGGTGCAGATAAAAACAAACCTGAAACTTTTGATGCCGGAGATGACATTTCGTACGGAGAAAAACCAATTCAAATTGCTACAAAAATGAAATTTAAAGAGATTGTTAAACTGCTGAAATAAGTTTTTCTTTAGATTCACTTCTTTAAAAATACTATTCCATTCAAAAAAGAAACAAATTATGAAATTTAGAATTTTGATCTTTATTGTGGTTCTTTTCATTTCCTGCAAAAAAGAAGAGAAACAACAAACAGCAATAAAAACTGTAAAAACGGATAGTATAAAAAAGCCAGTTGAAAATGTAAATAATACTGACACCATTGTTATTTCGACAAAGCATAAAGTAAATAAGATTACCTGTGATCTTGATGGCGACAATCTTGATGAAACTGTCGAAATTGTGCGAAGTACAAATAGCGGAAAAAGCGGTTTAAGAATAACATTTGGTGACGGTAAAAAAACGGATTATTTAGGATTAGGAAATAATGTTCTGAAACAGGATTTTGATGAAATTGACTGGGCAGGAATATTCAAAAAAGCACCTAAAAATGAGCTTTACTGGAATAATGTAAATGATGATGGCGAAATAATGGGCGACGAAGAAATCAAGGAAGAAGATAAAATAAAACTCCTGAATGACGGAATATTTATTCATGCCGAAGAAAGTTGCGGAGGCGGCGTGATTTATATGAAAGACGGGAAATACGAATGGATTCAGCAGGAATAAATCATTTTTAAAAAACTTTTCTATGAAAAATATTGTCTTTTTATGCCTCTTACTTATTTCTTTTTCCAGCTGTAAATCAGATCAAAAAGAGCCTTTAAAAGAAGCTGAAACCTCATCATTAAAAGAAGAAGTTAAAGATTATTCTTTAGTTGTAAACAAAATTGATTCTACTCAGTTTCCGGCTTCTATAAAATACGAAGGTTTTATTAAAAATGCTGTTCGATGGAAAGATAAATTAGGTGATAATATTGTCATTACAACCGAAACCGGAATCTACAGAAATGAAAAACTGAAACATGAATTTGAAGATAGTAGTGATGCTGAATTATATACCTATCACTTTATACTATCAAATAATGAAGTAACCCAAACCTGGAGAGTCAAGGATTTTATTGCCGATTGTCCGGTTGACATTACTGCTTCTTTTGTTAAAAATACTTTTAAAATCTCCGACTTAAACAAAAACGGAATTGCCGAAGTTTGGCTCATGTATAAAACCGTTTGCCATGGTGATGTGAGTCCGTCTAACATGAAAATAATCATGTACGAAGGAAATAATAAATATGCCATGCGCGGAGAAAACAAAGTTCAGGTTGGTAGTGATGTAAACGATAAGTCATCCTTTATTGGCGGCGAATATAAATTGGATGTCAACTTTAAAAATGGCCCGAAAGTATTCAAAGAATATGCTCAAAATTTGTGGAAAGAAAATCTCATGGAAAAATGGGATAACTAAAATATATTGGGTAAGTCCTGACACACAAAATCCGAATCGTTACTCGCTTTTTCATTCGATTATTATAAAATTTCAAATACCATTAAAGACGCAGCATTGCGTCTTTTTTTTTTGTCTATAATAATCTGTTTCAAAAAAAAAACAAAAAAAACATCACTCAAAACCAATACATTACCTATATTTGCAACTGATTGGTTGCTAATTAAAATACATCAAAAAATGAAACGAGATATTTTTCAGGCTATTGCTGACCCAACCCGCAGGGCTATTTTAGTATTGGTGGCTACAAATGCACTAACACCCAACGCGATTGCAGAGCAATTTAATACCACAAGACAGGCCGTTTCTAAACACATCAAAATCCTTAATGAATGCGACTTATTAGCCGAGAAAAAAATAGGACGTGAGATATATTATCAACTCAAAATTGACAAAATGAAAGAAGTTGACAAATGGCTGGAGCAGTTTAAAGCAATTTGGGAAAATCGTTTCAGTCAGCTTGATCAGGTATTAATGAATTTAAAATCTAAAGAAAATGAAATCTAATCTTTTAATGAATTTTTCCGTGAATAAAGAGACTATCACGGTAAATATAAAACGGGAGTTCAATGCATCGCTTGCTAATGTTTGGTCGGCATGGACAGAAGCTGAAATTTTAGATCAATGGTGGGCTCCTGCCCCATTTACATCTAAAACAAAACGTATGGATTTTACAGAAGGCGGACATAGATTGTACGCCATGGTTGGGCCAGAAAATCAGGAACGATGGAGTATTCTAGATTATACTTCGATTTCTCCAAAAACAAATTTTAAATACGCTTCTACCTTTTGTGATGCTGAAGGCAATCCGGATTCAATTTTTGGAAGTTCTTATTGGAGTGTCAATTTCTCTGAGCAAGGAGATTCCGTAATTGTTGATATTGAAATCAAACGAGATAGCTTATCTGATTTAGAAAAAATAATCGAAATGGGCTTTAAAGAAGGCTTTACAAGCACTATGGAAACTTTGGATAAAATCCTTGAAGCACAAAAGTAAACAGTGCAATAAGCCAGGTAAAATAGTAATGAATTTAAAATCTTAAGAAAATGAAATCTAACTTATTAATGAATTTTACTGTAAACAAAGAAACCAGTACGGTAAATGTAAAACGTGAGTTCAATGCATCACTTGCCAATGTTTGGTCGGCTTGGACAGAACCTGAAATTTTAGATCAATGGTGGGCTCCTGCTCCATGGAAATCAAAAACAAAAAGAATGGAATTTAAAGAAGGCGGACAAAGGCTTTACGCAATGATTGGCCCTAAAGGCGAAGAACATTGGGCTCTGGCTTATTTTACTTCGATAACTCCAAAAACAAATTTTAAATATTTGGATGCTTTTAGTGACAATGAAGGAAATTTAAATACAGATTTTCCACGCTCTGCCTGGGATGTAAATTTTTCAGAACAAGGCAATTCAACAATTGTAGACATCTCTATTAAACACGAAAACTTATCCGATTTAGAGAAGATTATCGAAATGGGGTTCAAAGAAGGCTTCACTATTGCCATGGAAGGTTTGGACAAAATTTTTGCTTCGAAAGCTTAATCATTTTATATTGTATTTATGAAATCCCTTTTCGATTGAAACGGGATTTTTTATTCAGGCTATTAAAGTTGTATTCTGATTAAAACTCAGTAAAATCAATCATTTTAGATAATCCTAAATTTAATTTGTATTTTCGTGTAGCAGAAATATTCTATCAAACTGCGAGGCTCGCAAACTGCAAAATATTTACCCTTTGAAAAAATAATATGATCAACATACAAACGCTTTATCAAAAAGCAATAAAATTTGCCGCAAAAAGACACGCAGATATCAATCAATTAATTCCAGGAACTAACTTACCATATGTTGTTCATTTAAGCAATGTAGCTATGGAAATTTTGATTGCTTCACAAAACACAAAAGAGTTTAATACTGAATTTGCTGTTCAGGTGGCATTACTTCATGATATTTTAGAAGATACCAATGTCACATTTGATGAACTTTCTCAAGAATTTAGTCTAGAAATTGCTCAGGCTGTTTTAGCATTGACAAAGAATACCACAATTCCAAAAGAAGACAGAATGAGCGATAGTCTACATCGTATCAAACAACTAACAAAAGAAGTTTGGGCTGTAAAACTGGCGGACAGAATAACAAATCTACAAACTCCACCACAACTTTGGGGCATAGAAAAAATTAGTGAATATCAAAAAGAAGCGATTCAGATAGGTGATGCTTTAAAAGGCAGTAACGATTTTTTAGAAAAAAGACTTCAGGAAAAAATTGTCGATTATTTAGAATATTGCGTTAGCTCTCATAACTAAAATTAGACAACCAATAAATAAAGAAATAGAAGCTGTCACCACTGCTTAAACAATATTTTAAGTCTATTATGAGAAATCATGTTAGCTATAAAACACCATAAAATGAATAAAATTATTGCCATTGCTTTTCTCCTTTTTACCTCAACAATATCATTTAGTCAAACCAATAAATCTAAAGCAACACATACCAGTAAGCCTTTTGTATTAGGTGTTATAGATGAGATACAATCGAAAGAACTTGGTGAAAAAAGAATCCTGAACATTTATCTTCCTGAAGGTTATAAAGCTGATGATTCAACTAAATATCCTGTAATTTATTTATTAGATGGCTCGGCCGATGAAGATTTTATTCATATTGCTGGTTTGGTACAATTTAATAGTTTCGAATGGGTCAATCAGGTTCCGAAATCAATTGTGGTGGGAATTGCAACGGTTGACAGAAGGAGAGATTTCACCTTTCCAACTGCTATAGAAAAAGATCAAAAAAGTTTTGCAACTTCAGGACATTCCGATAAGTTTATTGCTTTTATCGAAAAAGAATTACAGCCTTTTATAGATAAAAAATACAAAACAACCGATTCTAAAACTATCATAGGACAATCTTTAGGAGGATTATTAGAAACCGAAATTTTATTAAAGAAGCCAACACTTTTTAATAAGTACGTTATTGTTAGCCCAAGTATTTGGTGGAATAATGGGTCTATACTAAATCAGGATAGCGTCATTTTTCAGAAAAATTTCAATCAAAACACTGATATTTATATCGCGGTAGGCAAAGAGGGCCTTACCCCTACCGAAATTCCACGAGTGATGGAAGTAGATGCTAACTTAATAACTGAAAAAATTAAGGCATCAAAAAGTAAAAATATAAAAGTTTATTTTGATTATTTCCCTCTTGAAAATCATGGCACTATTTTGCATCCCGCAGTTTCAAATTCTTTCAAATTCTTTTATCCAATAAAAGACAAAGAATAAAAAAGTATTTTTAAGATTTATCAAAAGATAAAATTTACAAGAATGAAAATTACACAAGAAAGCAAACTAGACAATCCAGTTTGGAATTCACTTTCAGAAACTCATGGAGGTTTTGTTTTGGATTATGGAAACACCAAATTTTACAATCCTGATTATTGTCCTTTTGGAGGTTTTATAAATCCCGAAAGTACTTTAGATGCATCAGATCAATATTTGACATTAGCAGAAAATTTCTTTATTGTTGGAGAAAAACCTGAAATATCGAAATCATTAAAAATTGTAAAAGAATTAGTTTGCCTGCAAATGATTATTTACAATAAAATAGAAGTATCAATAACTGAAGACATTGTAAAACTTACCGAAGAACATAATGACAAATTGGTGCATTTGGTGAACTTAGTTCAGCCCGGATATTTTAAAAACAAAACAGCTGTATTAGGCAACTATTACGGAATTTTTAAAGAAAATCAATTGGTTGCTATAACAGGCGAGCGTATGAAAATGGATGACTTTACAGAAGTCAGCGCTATTATTACCCATCCTGACCATATTGGAAAAGGCTACGCAAAACAATTAATTGCTCATTGCGTGAATAACATTTTCAGCGAAAATAAAATTCCGTATTTACACGTAGTCGAAAGTAATATTGGAGCAATTGGGCTATATGAAAAGTTAGGTTTTGTAACAAGAAGAAAAATGAGTTTTTGGAATATCTCTAAAAATCAATAGAGAGAGAGAGAGATATAGAATTAATAAAAAAGGAGCAGAAATTTCTACAATAAATTTTCTGCTCCTTTTTTTATTTTACCCATTTGTGTACGTGTGAACACTTTGTGCCGAAGATGGCATATAATTCACCCCAAACCAGCAAAGCAACAATACCACAAACGCCAGCGCCAAGGTTATCAAAACTGGTTTAACACTATCCGGATAACGGTAATGCATGTGTATATAAATTAAATACCCTAACCAGGTAAGCATTGCCCATGTTTCTTTTGGATCCCAGGTCCAGTAATGTCCCCAGGCTTCTTTTGCCCATAAAGCTCCAAACAATAAACCTAACGAAAGAAAACCAAAACCTACATAAACTAAATTATTGGCCAAATGAAGAATATTGCTTTTATACTTGCCCCTATAAAATTCGAATAATCCGTAACATGCCACAATTGATGATGCCGCGAGTAAGGCATACGAAAATATGTACACTAAAACATGAGGCACAAACCAAACACTTTGCAAAGCCGGCATTAAGGCTTTGTTATACGTATCCGGATTAAAGTAATTGATGGTTAGAAATACGGTTGCCATTACTAAGCTATAATTGAGCAGCCATTTATATTGCCACCTGATATAAGTTATTATTCCAATAACAGGTAAAAAGACAGCATACCAAAGTCTTGTTTCGCCCAGAGTACGCATGGGCGGACGTCCTAAATTTTGCCATAGGTTATATGTAAACACCACCATAGACAAACCTCCCAATACTGCGAAAAGTAAAATAAGTAACATTTTATTGCGCTTCAGTTTTATAACCTGAAGCAGCATGCAAATTAGCCAGCAAATAATGGCGATAAAAGCATAATGAGAAAAATAGATCCAGTAATTCATTTAAAAAATCTTTATTTATATATAATTCAAACATCAATTCATACTCATAATCGAGCTAAATCACAGTTCCTCTTCCTTTAAATATCAAATAAGCCGCTCCAATAATCATCATAAAAATACCGGAATAGACGACGGGCAACCAAGGATCACGTACCAATTCTACGACACTTAATTTAGACCATTTTCCAAACTTTTCGTCATAACTTAACTGGTATACTTTCCATCCTCCAACTTTATAAGGTTTGTTGACTTCGATTACAGTTTTGTCGTTTTTACCATCTTTTACATATACATTTACATGCGAACTGTATTTTTTGGCCTCTGGCTGCAACATTACAATGGCCTCTTTATCATTCAATTGCAAATAAGAATATTCGGTTGCAAAACTACCGCAACTGATCCATGCAGTAGTGTCTATCGTTGCAGATTTTACTTCGACCAGAGCTGCCGGCGTTGCACCTTCTTCATTAACGGGAAAATAACCGTTTCCTGTAAACTTGCTGTCTTCAATATAATTAACAATCTTAATTTTATAACCTTTGTAATCGTAGCTATCTCCTTTGCTAATCATTCGTAGCGCATTTACTCCTTTTGTCTCAATACTGTTGTTTGTAATATCAGCTAAAGCCAATTTTGGAGTAAAGGTTTCCATATCAAAACTGGTAAGTTCAAAAGCAATTGGCATTGGTACCATTACTCCTTCTTCATTTTCGGCTCCCCACACCAATTGATTTTCGTACAATTTCATCGTGTACCGCTGTAAATCTCCACTTCCCAGAATACCGGCAGTCATTGCTATAAAAAGTCCTAAGTGATTTAGTATAAAACCCCAATTTTTCCATTGCCATGGTGTCATTCTATTAAGAGTTGCAAGACCCAGCGTAGTAAGAAAATACAATTGGGCTATAATAAACGGCCAGCTTGTTAGTACAAAAGAAAAACCAAATACATCTGGTTTTACGCCCTCAACAAAATTTTGTTGAGGAAGCGTTCCCATAATAATTGCCTGTATCAAAACTAAAACAATAGCACTTACAGATGCAGGAACAGATCTTAGCCATTTTACCCACGGATGCGTTCTACTTGTAAAATGCAGCAAAAACAGCATTGCTATAAACAAGGCTCCAATTATATAATTTACAGGCGCACTTACAGCTTTTATACTTGTTCTTGTAGTAATTTGTAAAAGGTATCCGGTTATCAGCAATCCAGCGGCAATTATAAAAGATTCTTTATAATCCCACGGAAATTGCCAAAGTTTTTTAGCAACTTTCTGATTTTCTAAATTAACTATTCTCATTCTTATTTTGAATCTGAAACATTTAACCTGAAAAGGGTTTCATACAAATTATCAAAATTTATACGAACCCTCTCCAAAGTGTTTTTATATTTATTAACTGACTAAAGCAATTATTTTTTCTTTGCCTGTTCCAGCCATTGCGGTAAAAGAGTTTTTTTGAATTCTGCTTTATTCGCTCTTTCTTTAGCCATATCCAGACCAATAAACTGCTGTGCTTTTGCTTTGGTTGAAATGTCCGGATATTGTACTGGTCCTGTTTGTCCTAAAGAAGCTAATACTTTACCTAAAGCAATTCTTGCCTCAGCTGCTTTATTCAAACCATTTGTAATTACTCTGGCAGTTTCTAATGGAGCATGGAATGATCCTCCGTGCGATGCTGCAGTAAAATCCCAACGCCATTGTGACTGACGAATTAACTGCAGAATATTTTTCATCTGAGCTTCTGTTGCTCCTTTATCCCATGCTAATTTTGCTTCTATATGTGCTTTTACCAATTGATCTTCAAGCTCAATACGTATTTGATAAATTTTATCCTGACGTTCGTTTACGTTTGCTATCAATGTTTTTTCTTCTTCACGGTGACAAACCTGACAAGAATTTGCTACGTTATTAAGAGGCGATTGTATTTTATGATCTGTAAATTTCTGCCCGCCTTCGCTTTTATATGGCATATGACAATCTGCACAAGAAACACCTCTTTGTCCGTGAATACCCATTTGATGAATTTCGTAATCAGGGTGCTGCGCTTTAAGGATTGGTGCTTTACTCAATGCATGTGTAAAATCTGAAAACTCAATACCATCATAGTATTTTTCCATATCCTCTACCGTCATACCATTTTTCCAAGGGAATTTTACTTTTGCAGCACCTTCTACAGATTTTTTATCAAAGTAATACTCAACATGACATTGTGCACAAACTAATGAACGCATTTCGTTATGAGTCGCTTTTGTAATATCTTTTCCCTGCTCTTTAAAAGCTTCGATTAATGCCGGGCGTGTAATTTTTAAATTCATTGTTTTAGAATCATGGCAATCTGCACATCCAATAGGGTTTACAATTTCTGGCCCTAAAGCAGCCCATGTTTGTTTGTAGAACTCATCGATACCCAATTTATCCATCATACGTGGCACATCTGGTGACTTACATACCCAACAGCTGGCAGGTTGTGGCCCGTCCTGAGGTCCTTTTGGAGCTCCTGTTCTTAAAGTATTGTAAATGTCTTCCAGTGCATAAAAATGTCCTCTTCCCTGATTATAATCTTTAGAAAAAGCATATCCTGCCCAAAGTACCACCATACGAGGATCCTCATGTAACATGTCTTTCATTTTTCCGCCTCCGTATTTACTTGAAAAAGTAGTATCTGCCGTTTCATAATAGGTTTGAAACTCACGAGGATAATTTGCTCCCCAAACTTCATTTTTAGATTCGAACTGACCAACAGGAGCTAACACTCTATTTACAAATAAGGCTTCTGTACGACGTTCCATTACACTATTTACCAGTAATCCCAGCATAAATACAACAAGCATTGTAACGCCAAACATTACCCATCCTAACCACGGTTTGCGTTTTATAGTTTCTTTTAGTGGTGCCATAATTATATCTGTATTTAATTAATTTTTAGTTTTTTATTTTGTTTGTTTTGTTTCTTTCTTTTTTTGAGTTGCTGTACTATCGGTTTGTTTTTGCAGCCATTCCGGAATTGGAGATTCTAGTAAAGGAACTCGTGCATTAGGTACAGATGACAGGCTATTTACTTTGCCGTGTGGGACTTCGCGATGACAATCCCAGCATAGTTTTCCTTCGCCATGACTTTTGCTCTCAAGCGTAACTCCTGTTGTTTTTACATTTGCATTAAGATCTCCGTGACAGCGCTGACAGTTTTTTTGAACCACGTCTGTTCCTGCTTCCTTAATATGAATTACCTGAGGCTCTGCACGCCAGGTAAATACGGTTGCGTGATAAATACCGTCTTTTGCTTTAAAAAAATATTTATTAAAAACATTGTTATGGGGCACGTGACAATCATTACAAGTAGTTACACGTCCATGCGAGCTATGCTGCCAGGTAGCATAAAAGGGAGTCATTACATGGCAGTTGACACATGTTTTAGGATCGTCTGACAGATAAGAAACTGCATTGGATACATATAATAAATAAGCAAATAATCCCGTTCCTATTCCAACTGCCACTATAACAAAGGGTACCCATTTACGTGGAGGCAATAAATAATTTAAAATCTTTATCATAATAATTTCCCTTAATTTTACAATCAAAATTACAGGTGTAATTCCTACAATGAAATGACATTTATCAGATAATGAGGTTTGTGTTAAAAAAAGCACAAAATGAATTGTCTGTTATTGTGCATCAATTTGTTTTTTAGTATTGAGATTGTCTAATTCACACCTAAACACTTAAACACATGATATTAAGAAATATAAAATCATTACAGTGAATCAATAAAAAGAAGAATGAAGGTGTTAATTTTTTCGCAAAAAAATCTAAAAGGATTTTCTTTACTATTTTATAATTAGAAATATTTTTAAATTTATAGGAACTGAAATAGAATACATAATCACAATTTTTTAGAGAATGACAGTTAATAAACAAACCGTAAACGAATACATGGCCGCTTTTAGAGTAAGTGATCATGAAAGAATACTTGCGTGTCTTACTGAAGATGTTATTTGGGAAATGCCTGGCATCTACCAACACATTGGTAAAGAAGCGTTTGATAAGGAAATTGAGAATGATAATTTTGTTGGCAGTCCGACTATTCAGATTATAAAATTGATAGAGGAAAATGATATTGTTATTGCAGAAGGTGCCGTACAGGGTAATATGAAAAACGGAAATATATTGGACGCTGTTTTTTGTGATGTTTTTGAAATGGAAAACGGAAAAATTAAGAAGCTAACTTCGTATTTGATGTCGAGAAATGCGAATTTAAAATTTGAGTGATATTTTTACCAAAAAGTGCGCAAGTTTTTCATAATAGATTACACATGCAAACACGAAGTTCACAAAATTCAGGAAGAATATCTTATTGTACTTTTTATTTACATGGAGGTTTGACTGGTTCTCTTATAAATGATAAACCTCTGGCCTAGCCCCGATGGAAGCGATATCCTTTTATGGCAGGGTTTGCCATAAAAGATAAAGTGGACAGCGGGACTGGAGGTTCTTATGAAAATTGATTTTTTTGCTCCTGAAAAATTAAATTCCAAAATTTTTGAAGTTACAAATCCTAAAATCTAAAACTAACCAAGCCACCCTTCTCTATCCAGGCTTCTGTATTGAATAGCTTCGGAAATGTGCTGCGAAACTACAGTTGGTGCGTTATCTAAGTCGGCTATGGTGCGGGCAACTTTTAGGATTCTGTCGTACGCTCGCGCAGAAAGATTCAAACGTTCCATAGCGGTTTTGAGTAATTCTTTTGATTGGTCGTCGAGTGCGCAATATTCGCGAATTAGTTTACTGCTCATTTGTGCATTATAATGTATATTTTCCAATGCTTCAAATCGCTTGGTTTGAATTTCGCGCGCGGCTGTTACTCTTTTTCTAATTTCAACACTGCTTTCGGCTTTTCGATCATCGGCTAATTTCTCGAAAGGAACGGGAGTAACTTCTATGTGAATGTCGATTCGATCTAATAAAGGCCCGGAAATCTTGCTTAGATATCGCTGCATTTCGTGTGGCGATGAGGTATTGGGCTGGCTAGGATCATTAAAAAAGCCACTCGGACTTGGGTTCATACTCGCCACTAACATAAAAGATGACGGATAGGTCACCGTAAATTTGGCACGGGAAATGGTGACTTCGCGGTCTTCAAGCGGCTGGCGCATTACTTCTAAAACATCTCGCTTGAATTCCGGCAATTCGTCGAGAAACAAAACTCCATTATGTGCCATCGAGATCTCGCCCGGTTGTGGGTAGCTTCCGCCGCCAACAAGTGCTACATTGGAAATGGTGTGATGCGGACTGCGAAACGGCCGTTGGTTCATTAATCCTACTTCTTTTAATTTTCCGGCAACGCTATGAATTTTAGTCGTTTCCAGAGCTTCGCGCAAAGTCATTGGCGGTAAAATACTGGGAACGCGTTTGGCAAGCATTGTTTTTCCTGCTCCGGGCGGACCTATTAAAATAATATTATGTCCTCCGGCTGCAGCGATTTCCATACAGCGTTTTATACTTTCCTGCCCACGGACGTCTGAGAAATCATGTTCAGGAAAATCTAAAGTCTTATAAAACTCGGCTCTTGTATCGATTACTGTTGGCTGAAGCGTGCCTTTTCCTGCAAAGAAGTCAAGTACTTCCTGCAAATTCGAAACTCCGTAGACATCCAGTCCGGCAACAATTGCGGCTTCTTTTACGTTTTGAATGGGAAGAAAAAAGCCTTTATACCCTTCTTCTTTTGCTTTTATGGCAATGGGCAAAGCGCCGCGAATGGGTTGTAAACTCCCATCTAGTGAAAGTTCTCCCATGATAATATATTCTTCGATTTCGGGTGCTTTTATCTGATCTGAGCCCACTAAAATTCCCATTGCAAGCGGTAAATCGTATGCAGAACCTTCTTTTCGAAGATCGGCGGGCGCCATATTGATGGTAATTCTTTTTCCCGGCAAGCTTAATCCGTTGTTTTTTAAGGCAGCCGCAATTCGAAAACTGCTTTCTTTTATGGCACTGTCCGGCAATCCAACTAAATGATAACCAATACCTTTATCCATATGCACTTCCATCGTAATGGTTGTGGCTTCTACTCCAAAAACAGCGCTTCCGTAAACTTTTACTAACATAATTAATCTTTATCAAAATGTAAAAGTAT
>Ga0247812_10000653_pt1 | contig 20741 bp, 23 predicted proteins | sample UWRJL149409B1_FD_178011 | JGI IMG/M metagenome (GOLD analysis project Ga0247812, IMG submission 178011) | Plant litter microbial communities from Arlington Agricultural Research Station in Wisconsin, United States - UWRJ-L149-409B-1 | ecosystem: Environmental > Terrestrial > Plant litter >...
CTGAGCCAGCAGTCTTATCCTGCAAAATATTAGCTCGATGCTGAATCTGCAAATTGGAGGAGTAGTTGAGACCTCTTTTGCTGTTAGGAGCAATAAATCGTCGCTGACACAAGCTTTCGGCTGTTTGTGTGGCGGTAAGAGAGCAATGAATATCTCTCCAGTTTTCTTAGGCGGGTTCTTGCTCAGCTTGCTTTGGGCTGCTGGACGAATGTACCTATTATATTATTAGTAGGACGTGCCTCCAAGTATGAGGTACTCACTGTCTGATATCTTCCATCTTGAGAATAGGGGAGGCATGCAATCAGTTGCTCCAAAATTACGGGTCGGGTCAACTACTCTACAGTGACAAAAACTCATTGGAAGGACTCTTCAGATTATTGTAAAGCATTAGATACTTCATCGATCGCACTCTTAGGTGCGGTATGTAACACAGCTCGGAAGGATTACCGGCGGCCCGAGGAAGTTGTAGCCGACGCTTATTCTCATTAAGACTAGCTCCACCTCGGGAAAAATAGCCAGCCGAAATAAATTTATCCATCACTTTTTTTGTGAAGCTGCCAGAAGGAGATATCTGGATAAGACGCAATCGAATACTTTACGAAGATAGCCTCTTCAGAATGGCATATCAGGTTCCGAAGCATCAGATTGTGAAGCTTCCTCAGGGACCATCACCAATTACCCCTGAGCAGCGATATTGGAAGACATTCAAAACCCCCCAAAACATCCCCTCACAATCGCCTGTCACGCATATTTCCTTCCCACCGTCTTCGAGCAACCCGCTTGTCCCATCTAATAACGACTACTTTGCTGTTACGACTGGTACGAGAGTGCAGATATATTCAATCCGCACACGGAAGCTGATCAAAACTTTCACTCGATTTGGAGACATTGCCCATAGTGGAGAGATTCGGCGAGATGGTCGTGTTATGGTAGCTGGCGACGACTCTGGGAAGATACAAGTATTTGATGTCAACTCAAGAGCGATTCTGAAGACATGGACCGAGCATAAACAACCTGTGTGGGCAACGAAGTTCTCCCCGACCGATTTAACAACAATCATGAGCGCAAGCGATGATCGAACCGTCAAGCTATGGGACCTGCCAAGTCAAGAAAGCCAGACAACATTTGTTGGTCATACGGATTATGTGAGAAGTGGGGTATTCCTGCCGGGGACAATGTCAAATATGGTTGTGACAGGTTCATATGACGAAACGGTGCGTTTGTGGGACCCAAGAGTGCCAAACAAGTCTGCTATGGTCTTCAAGCATGCTGCACCGGTTGAAGCGGTCCTTGCTATGCCCTCCGGAACACAAGTTTTGGCTGCAGCTGATAATCAGATTTCGGTTCTCGATCTGGTAGCCGGAAAACCTTTGCAGCTTCTGAAGAACCACCAAAAGACGGTCACCTCGTTGTGTTTAGCTTCAAATGGAAAACGCCTTGTTAGCGGAGGTCTAGATGGCCATGTCAAAATTTTTGAGACCACAGGCTGGAATGTTGTTTCTGGGTCCAAATACACTTCGCCGATTTTGTCGGTCAACGTTATTAGCTCTGGTGCCAAACTCGAAGATAAGCATGTTGTGGTAGGCATGCAGTCTGGTGTTTTATCGATTCGGACAAAACTTTCCGGGCAGCAAAAGGTTAAGGAACGGGAGCGAGTAAAGGAGATGCAGGTATTGTTGATCGTTCAAACTAGCTATTGCCTATTCTGATTCCGGATTTTAGGCACTTGTAGATGGAAACATCGACGATTATGACAAGAAAAACAAGAAGCGTAAGAAGGGAGTAGAGAAAAGACTCCGGGGAATGGATTTCCTAGGCGAGGGAGCAGATGTGGTAATCGAAGGCAGCGATCGCACGAAAAGGAAAGCAGAACAGCCTTGGGAAAGAGACCTACGACAAGGAATTTTTGCCCGTGCTTTGGATGCAGTGAGTAACACTAGTGCTTGCCTCATGAACAATCGCTGACCACAATGCTTAGGTGCTTGCACAAAACGAAGTTCCTCTAGCAGTAAGTGCTAATGATAGCTGTGCTTTATGGCTGCTAACTTCCCTAGGTCCTCAGTGTCCTCATAGAACTTCGGCACCGATCTGCTTTGCGAGTTGCGTTACAAGGCCGGGATGAAGCTTCGATCCAGCCTATTTTTAAATGGATCATCAAACATGTCACTGATCCCAGATACGTAGACATCTGTGTTGACTCTGCACTTCTCCTCCTAGACCTCTATTCTGAACATGTTGGAGATTCTCGAGGGTTGGGATCAATGGTCAGACAGCTTCATGGACAGGTCAAGAAAGAAGTAGAACGCTCGCAGTATGCTTGGCAAGTCAAGGGCATGCTGGATATGTTAATGGTCAAGATGCCATAACTGACATTGGTATGATACGATATGATATGAGTATTTGCATAGCGTCGGCGTTTGCTAGTAAAAATGGCGTTATGTTTATGAGTTACAAGTAGTAACAAAGCAGGGATGGAGAGGTACCGTAGATCATACTGCGGGGTATAAACCACCCCTCACCATAGGTTCAATATAAAAGTCATTACCGAGCTAAAGTATTGCCTTTCTAGAATCCTCTGTTTTTCAATTCCTTTGCTGTGAATCCCAGTATCATCGAGTCCTTAATATCGGCCAACATGGCAACCTTCGAAGCACCGCCAAGATCACAAAAGATGCATGACCTCACCGGTCAGGTTGTGGTGATCACAGGAATTGGATGTATTGGAGAAGGATGGGGGAACGGTCTTGCTATTGCCACTCGTGACTTTGCCTTGTCAATCGGGATATTCCAGAGGCGCTGACAGCAACTTTTAGTATTTGCACGGCAAGGAGCCATGGTGTTTGGCTGCGACCTCTCTCTGGAATCGGCGAATAAGTCCAAAGCGACCATTCTCGCTGATTCCCCAGCTGCGGTGGTCACCGTGATGCAAGCAGATGCAACATCCTCGTCGTCCATGCAAGCATTCGTCGACGCCTGCGTAGCTCAGCACGGCCGCATCGACATCCTCATCAACAATGTCGGCCGTAGTGAGCCAGGAGACCAGCATCCATGTCTGAGGAAACCTGGGATCGCCAAATCGACGTGAATCTCAAATCCGTCTATCTCACAAGCCATCTCGTGCTCCCCATCATGTCGGCCAAACACAGTGGAGCCATAGTCAACATATCGTCCATCGCCGGCCTTCGCTACATGTAAGTCTGGTGTTCTTAACAACAACACGTTCTCTTTGCGAAGGGTCTTGAGGGTTAACTACTCTCGACACACGTCTGAAAGAGCAATATCAAGATATTTGTTGCGAGTAATTGACCCTCAAGACAATATCCGGCTCCTAGAAAAATATATACCATGACAAAGTTAACCCAGAGACCGTTATCGACAGTGGCAAACCGCAAGTCGCCTACTCAACCGCGAAAGCCGCTCTTTTATCCTTCTCTCGCGCTACAGCTGTGATTTATGCAGAGAAGGGGGTGAGGATTAACACTGTTGTTCCTGGATTGATCAGTACGCCACTGGTGAAGTTGTTGGCGGATAAGTATGCCGGGGGTGATTATGAGGGGTTTGTAGAGACGAGGAATAATCAAGTGCCGATGGGCAGGATGGGGACGGCGTGGGACGTGGCAAACGCAGCGTTGTTTTTGGCGAGTAGAGAGGCGAATTACATTACTGGGACCGAGATTATTGTTGATGGTGGTATTGTACAGAGTACGGGACGCACCTAGTGCCATGCAGAGTCAATATGTTTGATATTCAAACTTGCTCAAGATAATTAGACAATGTTGGATATGTTAAATTTGTCTGCTGCGCTAGGTTATATAATAGATAATTTAGAACACGAATATCTTGAAACTTGTCAGGCCAAAGAATTGTCGAAGGAGAAAACAGGAAATAGCCTTCCAACTCTATCTAGGAAACCAAATAACCTTATTTTTCAAAAGGACTAAATATCTACATACACTTTCCCTAAAATGCACCGGTGTTCGTAGTATACACATGTCTCATATCTCATTAGTTTCATAGAATCATACAACGCTTCCAGGCTCCAGTGCAGGCTCATGAGTAACTCTAAACGGGATATTAGTATTTGTCTTGAGCAGTGTTCAAACACGGAAAACCATTCATGCCAAAGTGAGATTCATGTGAACATGCATCAAACTTAAAATGAACTCGTCCGAAATCAGAAAACTCGTACCTATCGATCTTTTCGACCAATCCCTCCCCTTCACGTGGTACATCCTCCCTCTCCATGTCTTGTCCATGCTTCCTCTTAACTTTCTCTAGAATCCAGAAATTGTACAACGCAAATAGACAACCGGTGATTAACATGCTTCCTCCGGTCACGGTCGCGGTGATCCAAGCCGTGACACTCCATTTGCCGTCTTGCTGTGAGTAGACATTGACGAGCGTTGAAATGAGTCCAGCCAGCGAATTGAGACATCCTGGCAGAAAGATGCGATTTAACAACCACACGAAGTTTTTGCGCCAGCGGAACCTATTTACCCAATTAGCGGCGCTTCCCAGAATATGAGGGGATTGAGTAGCTTGCCATAACCAAATCATGCCGATTGCACCCAGTCCCGAGCAGAACGCTGCTATGTAAAGAAGAGGGACATGCTTGACATGATCCAGGATTTCTTGAGCAGTGTCATTTTCAGGATCGAGAGACTTTGAAATGGAGGTAAACGTTCCAGGAAAGATGACGAATCCAGCCAGAAGAATCCAACTGAAGAAGGCTGCATAGATGTTGTGCATCCGAGGTATAGTATCTAGGCTCAGAAGCATATTCATGTACCGGGTCTGAACACTGTTTTGGCGCGTTGGAAAGCCCGGGCGTATCGTAGTTCCATGGTTTGGACCGTCGGCTGACAGGTTAGTTTTGTGAAAAGGGTTATGTAGATGGTGTTTGGTAGGTGCCGGATGACTTATGGGGAGCGTATTTGAGTGTCCCATCGTAGGATTTGTTGGAATGAGGCCGACTTGTTTGGTCAGATAAGATTACTAACTTCAAAATGGTTGTTCTGGTGAGCGATTGGTATTTACATTGGGCTCGAGGGGTTTACAGTCTCTTATCCAGCATTCAGAAGGGCATTGTCACAATATATCAAGAAACATACAATATGAGCCGTGAATAATGAATAGAAACAAGCATTTGTCGTCATTGTAGTCTTTATCGTCGGGAGGCTTGCCCTATAACCTGCTTGACTCCCTTGTCGTCTGCCGACCAGGGTATCCTTTGCGTTGTCGCATCTTGCAAACCCTGCATTATTGTCGCAACAAAGCCTTGAAGGGGTTGGTGACCCAATAGAACATTGATGTCCGCTAAGGAAGCCTCAGCCAATCAAAATATAGGGTATAATCTGACCCTGAATTGTACGGGTTGGTCAGAGTATGCGGCCGCATCGACCCCTATATCAACACCATCACCTACGTTGACCTTACAATACCATCAACTGATTATCACTGAATACAACGAGCATTATGTAATACGTACTGGTGCCCCGTATTCCAAGTGAATCAAAGCCATGCGCATAGTGTTGAACCGACAGTAAAATATAGATATTCATTTTACTTTATTACTTTAAGTTCTTGTACCGCCTGAAGTTGAGGGCAGTGACGATCTACCTGGTGGTTGTTCTTGTACCGCAGTAAACAATATATATTGCTAACTATAAAAATTTGAGTATAAAGCTTTCTTTTAATGAGAGCCATTTACTTATATGAAAACCTTTGTGCTAAGGCAAGGTCTTGGGATCCTGGGATTACCTCATAGAGGTTCTGAGAATTGTTTAGCTAGTATTTCTGCTTAGTTCCACGACTTTAGACCCCATATCTCGAATCTAAATTGATATGTGTGTTTAGCAAGAATATAACAGCTGGTAACTGCAGCTGCAGCTCTACGAAATAGAGTAAGGGTAATTTATTATTGAAAGCAGAGCAAGCATTTAGTGTACAAAGTAGATCTCGGTTAAAGCGCACTTCAACAACTGCGCCAAAGCTAAGCGAGTTCATCATACCATCTATAACAGTCGTTCCTTGAACTGTTGGAACCGAAGATGACATAATCAATCGATTAATTATGTGTTCCATCGATTTGTCTCATTAAACCCCCAGGTCATAACAGCTGATTTACACAGTCTCCATCATAGGCTTCTCCCGATAGCGCCTTTTTCAACCTAAGTGGAACTGTTACGAGTCTTGAGGCCTTGAACTGTTTCCCAAATGCTGACCACCATAGCTGTTGGTACACTGACGGCACTGTTCCTCTGGATTGCTTCCAAGTTCGTGGTACTAATTTCCTCTCCGCTCAACGCGATACCAAGTGCCCATTTTACAGCTCCGTTCTCTCGATTGTGGCTATTATGGGTTAGAGCAACGGGGAGAGAATTCACTACATGCCTCGCAGCTCACCGTCGACTTGGTCCAGTGATTAGAATCGGCCCCCGGGAGATCAGCATCGACTGCATCGAAGATGGGGTGCGCACGGTTTATGGAGGAAATTGGGACAAGTCAAGCATGTACGACAATTTCACACAATTCGGGTAAGCTGATTTAATATGTAATAATGATGTAATAAACGCTTATATGAGAGGTTCTCGCCACTGTTTGCCATACGTCAAGCAAAGCCACACTCGGAAAGAAAGCGTGTCTTCACTCACGTCTATTCAAAATCTACCCTCGTCAACTCTGTCGAACTGGCCGAGCTCCTAAGTACAATTGGCCGAGATAGACTACTACCGAGATTGCGGGAAGCAAGCAAGAAGGGCGAAGCTGTAGAGGTATTCTCTCTGACAAGAGAGTACAGTATGGATGTAGTTACTACTTATATTTATGGCATAGAGAAAGGAACCAACTGGGTCGGACATCCCGCCGAGGCATCTTATCACCTATCGGCATTTCTGAACGCACTAGAGCCATGGGCTTTTTTCGCTTCTACCGAATTTCAGCGACTGGTATCTATACTCGGCTGTTTTGGAGTCAATCTGATCTCTCCCTCTGTGAATGCGGCTTTCGATACCATCCACTCCTTTGTGCTGGACCTGACTACGCGCGCGGTCAGTACTCTAGATACCGATCACGTTGGGGGAAATGGTTCCATAGGGATTCTCCGAGAAGTGTGGCAGAGGCTGGACAACACTCCAGAGGCGCCCAGGACACGTTTGATTGCATCTGACATGGTGGACCAGATCCATGCTGGCCATGAAGCCACCGGGACTGTCCTGACCTATCTCATGTGGGAATTGTCTAGGAATCCCGAAACACAGGATAGGTTACGGGACAATCTGAGATCCTTGAGCGACCCTCAAAGTTCAGATCTTTTAGACGCTGCTCTTATGGAAACCATTCGTCTCTACCCGGCTGGATTTGGCCCTTTCCCGCGTGTAGCGCCGGCAAATGCAACAGTCAAGGGGTTCCCCATTCCTATGGGGACTATAGCTAGTGCATCACCTTACACCCTTGGTCGCAATTCCAAAGTTTTTCCTGATTCTGACTTGTGGCTTCCTGAGAGATGGCTCAAAGCTAGTCCTGAGGAAAAACGACAAATGAGGCAATGGGTGTGGATGTTCATGAGTGGGCAACGAATTTGTATTGGAGAACACTTAGCTGTACTTGGTAAGAGAAGACTGATCTAATCCTCATTTAAATAATACTGAAATTCGCAGCAATGAAAGCATTCGTTGTGGATGTTTATGCTAGTTACAGAACTACCATCACTGGAGATCCAGATATGAGACAGCTTGAGTCTTTCTTCTCAACACCAGCAGGTGCATCACTACTCCTGCAGTTTCAGGTCGTCTGAAAGACAGCATCTTAGCATCATAGCGCTCATGACTTGAACATTACTCAATCAAATTTCATATCAGTGAGCTTCGCAACTCGCGGACACTCCGTGAACCCGGTATCTAACTAATCTAAGATCTATATATGTTGATTCTAAGATTCTCATGATGGAAGTCTTATCTATGCCTTGCCAATATGCCATACATTTCTCAAGCCGATGACTCCCACCACTGTCATGGCCACGCTCATCCCAAAGCTTGTCCAGAATGCAGCTCTATATCCACTGAGTAACAATTCTGACCTAGCCTTGATTTCTTCTGAGTGTGTTTGTATCGTGGAATTACTGACTATTGCGAGAATCGCGATTCCTATAGATGTACCCAGTCCTCCAAGCGCGTTAAATACCCCGCCTGCAAGACCATGTTGAGACTTCGGCATCGTCTCGGTGATGATAATGTTAGAGACAGTGTATATCACTAAGTAGGCGTTAGCGAATTCAACATGTCATTAAGCTACAAATCAGAGGCTTACCATCCTGGGCCGTTGGGGCAACTATGAGAGCCCAGAACGCCGCTATCCAGTACGACCAAGTAGGATTGATCAAAGCCATTATTAGGGGAGCAGACGTACTGATAAGGCACGCCAATGTAACAAATATATTGATGGGAAGCCGATGCACAAGGTATCCTGTGAAGATACCCGTGAAGAGTCCAATCAAGACATTGGGTATGAACCAGATCGCAGTCTGCAGCCCAGAAACCCCCCGGATCTCTTGGAAACTTTATCTTGGGTCAGCTGGCTACTAGATTCAGAAAATGGGGCTGCTCAGAGTGGCTATTTACAAAAGACTGAAGAACCATTCAATGCTGTTTGAGGTGGCCCAGCAAAGGATTACCAAGATACAGATTACATCGAAACGCGAGTTCCTCCAAAGAGAGTTCGGTACCAGTGGAGAGAGTCCTTGATGTTGACGCATGGTCATCCAGGGTATGAAAGCAGCACCAAATACAACGGTGATAACCAAGGACGAGATAACCTGGGGACTTCGGATTTTGGATACTGAGTCCGCGAGCTCCCTAAAAATGGAGCACTCTCTATTAGTACGATTCCACATACGAAGTAGACATGCCTCATGTCTTAAATACCGTATCAATGACGTACGCAAGAGCAAACCCCAGGAAACCAAAAACAACAATCGATATCAGCATTCCGACCATATCAATGTCCCTTAGTACACTCTTCCAGATAACTTGATCCCGCCTATCCTCCACTGGAAATGAAATGAATCCTAGAAACAAAAGGAGAACCATGATCCCCGCGCAGAGCCAGAAACCCCATCGCCAAGACCGCCCTGGTGCTCCAAAAGCACCCGCAAGCAGATACCCGGTCTGTAGCCCCACCGGCGACGAGAAGGAAAGACAAGCAAATCCGAAGTTCCTTAATCGCCCCTTGGGCACCGCAGAGGTCCAGATGCTGATGTTCGTGGGGAGGAACATCGCTGCTCCAAGACCTTGCAAAACGCGGAAGACGATGAATTGGACGCCGGAGTGAGAGATACCGGTGACGGCGAGGGAGACGGTCATGACGAGACATCCGCTTAGACCGATGATACGGCTACCAATCAAGTCGGCGAGTTTTCCAGAAAGGAGGAAACAACATCCGCTCGCGAGGCTTAGACCTGGGGGTTAGTTGGCTGGTTTTAGGAGCTGGGAATTGGGAGTTGGGAGTTGGGGTGGGAGTGCAATTACGAGTAGGCTGAGCCTGGCCTGGAGGGACATCATTAGTATATGACCAACCCTTCTTCCGATCTACGAGGCATGAATGGATAGGTTTGGTACTTACCACAATAGTAGACCGTCTCGTAGTGAGAGCTCTTGGGCTATCTGAGGGATTCCGATCGTAACCAAACCAGTACCCAGGGAACTCGCTGCTGATATGCCGTAAAGTGATAGCAAGACCAGAACAATCCGCGTTGTGGAGAGGCTCTTGTCACCCTCCTCTTCATTTTCCTGCTCTGTCGCCTCAGTTTCTGCGTCAGTGGCCCCTATAATGCGTCCTTCCTTCTCGTTAGAAGCCATCGGCGCATTACCCAATGGAATGGAGACGATATGAAATGAAATGAAATGAAGCGGCGGCTGTGTAATTCTCTTGGTTCTCATATCTTGCGAACGGTCATGTGTGCTGTGGAGGGACATATTCATATTGCCATTTTATTCTGCTTTAACCCTAGCCCACCACTTTCGTAAAGACCGCTGCTTGCTGCAATACAGGAGGAAATAAGAATACATTTAATGGAGCGCAGTGATCACCGGCAGTTTGTAGTTAGCCCCTGTGAGATAAACAATAATTTAGTACTTTGTGCTTTAGGACAAATCTTCCACAAAATCGGGTCTATTGCATGGGTTTTGGAAGGAAGGTGTTTCTTCTATAAGGAGCAAGAGCAGCTTGAAGGCCAATCGGTGAATTAATTAGACCCTGTTGCACCCCGGAGGATTTTGAGCCCTCTACGGAATAGTTATACGATGGACTACGGCAAAGGCGTCAAACCAAGCTTTTGAGCCAATAGTCTAGTGAAACTCCTCAAAAGTCCCTGACTTACCCTTTTAAGAGGCGGGATAGTGATATTCCGTATGACAGGCCAACTATGCTAAGAGACCCAGGTTTATTAAGTACTCTGAAATAATATTGGCCATAGCGGTAAAAGGAATATGGGGATCCATGATTACTTCGGCACTGGGCTCAGAAAACGAATGCCGGCCCGAGGCGGAAGCAAGAACAGCGTGCATCGTAGCTGCAGTCATGGCTGCAGACGATGCACATTTATCGCTGTTGGTTTTGGCCCAATTCCGTGCGCAGATACTGATCTCACCGAGTCCTACCTAATTTCGATAATGGTTCTCTCGGGCACGCTTTCAGCAGTTTCTCCGGGCATGCCGCAGGTCACATCTGATCTTGGGACCCTCCCGGTACACTTGCTGTATATGTACTGCATACAGCCAGGTTTGGTGCATTCACAACACCTCAGTGGCGTATGCACCACAAAGTCTCACTGAGCATGAACAACGACGACATCTTTCTGTAAGAAGGTGTTATACAGAATAACCTTGCCTAGAGCAGCAGTAAGGTGTAGAGTACCTTATACGCCAGGTTCATAATAACTCATGTTCAGACCAGCATATAGCCAATCCTTCTTAACCCGTTCACATCCCTTTCAAAATCAACAGCAAACACTCCCTAGCTCCCAAAAGTCCACTCTGACTTTTAACATGAAGGCATCTACTACCATCCACTTCCTATTTATGGCTGCCTCAGCCGCCGCTCTTCCTCTGAGTAGTGAGTCAATGAACAGCCATTCATTACATTCTCTACCTGCTAACACATCGGTTATCAGAGCATATATATATTCCTGAGGAAACCCGGATTGCAACCGCCTATCCCGAATCTGAGGCTCGCGTGGCCCAGCTAGACAAGCGTATTTATATTCCGGAGGAGACCCGGATTGCAACTGCCTACCCCGAGTCCGAGGCTCGCGTGGCCAAGCTGGACAAGCGCATCTACATTCCTGAAGAAACTCGCATCAGGACCGCATATGAGAAGTCAGAGGCTCAGACCGCAAAGGAGGCAGCAAAGGAGAGAGTTTGAGTTCCATGCCTTACACAGTGGAGGAGAAATTATGGGGTAGTGTTGTGAGTTGTGAATTTGTATCATGTTAGCAATAAAATGAAATTTTTATCAGCTTGCGCTATGAGCTATTGAGATTCGATTTGGAGCATTGGACATAGTTACATAAGCTATAACTCGCTATGGATATATAATATACGGTCTGGAGCAAGATTTCACGAGATCTTCAACATGCAGTAGAGAAATCAAACTACCCACCAGCAGTTATATCATGGCTGGCACCCAAGTTGACGCACTATTGCTAACGTCTTGATAATACTCTTTATATCACTTCTTATTATAAGGTCTTTTGATCCTTACGATCGCCTTGATAATACAAACACCAACCCTGCCCAACAGGATAGCATAATCTTACATATACGCAAGAGGTAAGTATTGCTTGTGTTCAAAATACCGCGTTTCGATTTTCACATTTTTACGAGTAGGGTAGGATTAACTCGTAAGTCGAAAGTGCCTAACCATGCAGCAAATACCCGTCAAGTGTGTGTGACTGGTTATACCTGCTGCCTAACCATTTCTCTACGTACATATGCGACCTGAATATTGGAATCTACATGTTATTGAACAGGGTTTGATCTGCATTGGCCGCTGTGGAGCTATTAAAAAGTGAGTTATACTTAGTGCTACTATTGGACATACATCTTATACTGCCGAAGTAACGTTGTGGTTTCACTTGGTGTCCTTACAGCACTTGGTGTGCGGAAATCAGGGTTTGGAAAGCATGAATATTACTTTCAGAAAAAATGTACATAGCAAAGAAGTAAGCACTAATGCAATATATATATGTATGCTGGTTGTAGGTTGTATAATCTTTTTGGTATAACTCTGCAATAGCCTTCTCCAGGGTAATACACTGTCTACGGGATTGAAGGAATAAACTACTGATATTGGCCAAATGAATAAACAGCTTCACTACGTACAACTTGGTATTAAAAAAAAGACCGTTTGGAATTTATTTATACGGCTTTTTCGTTACCGAATTCATCGTTGTGTTATACTTGTTTTGTTGTGTTATAGTAGAGTAAACCATGTACAATTTTCAGAATGCGCTAGAATCGAACCATTTTTTGTTCTTCCGAGACACATTCCCTCTCCAATACAAATGCTATGTTTGTGCAAGAAGGGGGAATGCCGGGGTTATGTGGCGTAGCCAAGGTGGGAAGGTTACCTTATCGTTCTGCCCATGTATCGAAGCAGTGCAATTCGAGGTCGTAAGACATGCCAATAGCAGCTGTGTACGATCCCCCTTTTAACCTTCCCTGTTTCAAAACGAATAAAAATAAACGTCGTTGATACAGCTGCAGCTGCACCGGAAGTGAATCCTTTGAGATAACCAAGCTATTACCAAGTTATTGCAGATGACCTATCCAGGTGTGACTAAAGTCTTGACCAGAAAGGGCGAGCTGAAGCTCATGCCTGGGCTTGGTAAGTGAAGTCTGTCAGGATTGCCTTATGCGGATATAATATTCCTGGTTGATAGAGTGCCAGGAACCTATATGCATGAGACCTATCAAGTTATCTATTTCTACAGTGCAGGTTATGAACCCTCTAACTTGGCCAATTCATTACTGCTGAAGACCTCCTTTTATAGTTTACCTTATTTTATACGCACTTTATGTTTTGAGCTATGTTGCAAAAGATCATGTCTACGTCAACGGACTCAAGTTTTGAGAGGGACGAGGCACGTCTTGAAGAGAAAGGTCTCCTAAACTCACAACTAAAATATGAGCTGCAGCCCAAAAAGCGAGCTGGGCTCTCATGGTTTTGGATCAGCCTTCTAGCCATTTCGGTCTCCGCAAATGCCATCTGGCTCGTTCTCACACTCGTTAAGCCAACAAATATTGCCTACGAGAAAGTCATCTCCAAATATGGTACAACATACTTGTCATATCTTCCCTAAAAATCAGCTACTAACCGTTCTTCGCCAGCCAAATTGAAGCAGGATAACCCTCTTCCATTCGCCTCCACCAACCAAGACAACATTCTCACCGAAGCCGACTGGAACTCATACAACGTCGACCTCGGCAACGTGGCCCTCTCTGACGACTATGCTCGCTCCATTGGACTTCCGATAGCGCAGCGCTGGCCCTGGGACTTTTCCAAGGGGATCTACTACCTGCACGGGCACCACCAGATGCACTGTCTTCAGATGCTCCGCAAGACCATAAACGAGTACCGCCTTGGTACATTGCAAACTGAGCACCCGATGCACGTGGACCACTGTCTGATTGCCATCCGGGAAGATATCGTGTGTAATGCAGATGACACACCGCGGTTTACCGGAGGGCATTTTAAGCACCCTAGTTCTGGGACCGGACAACTGAGGGAGTGTAGAGATTGGAAGAAGCTGGATGACTGGGCAAAGAAGAACTCAGCTTGCTATAAGGAACCGGATGATCCGTATGATGGGACGAGTGAGCTGGAGAGATATAAGCACTGCCCGGATGGGAGCACGCCGTGGATCGGGGCGGAAATCTGGGAGATGCAGGATTCAGAGGAGAAAGGGAGTTTGTGGTTGGAAAAACAGGAGTAAATAGGTAGCGGGTGAAGGTGATGCGTTGGTGTTGGAGCTGTGGTTAACATTGTAGGAATTTACTGTTGGCAACAGTAGTGATAGTGGGCTTAAATAAGAATATATTAGCGTTAAAAAGTGATTTTCGAAGCTTTAATTGTCCATTCCGCTGAGCATTGAAGCTTAATGTCATGATTCAGCTTCACGATATGTCAGACCTAGTTATTGCCACTAATTCCTTAATCTAATCCACAATTCTCATCGACCCAGGAAACAGCGTGAAACTTAATTCTATTGGGAATGTTTACCACCTCCCTCCTCTCTGTATTTGGTTGCCTAGATTCTAATAAGTTAGAAACACAATGATTGAGCTACCTATCTCTCGACCTACCAGTATGTCGTTCAACAAAGAGCACGAACAATCATCAGTTGATAAGTGTATTTTAGACCATTTGCATATTTTTCAAGAGAGGGCCATCGATAAGATATCTCTGAGCTTTTGCGCCAAAGGTAGCTATCTATATGACTTGGCAAGTTCGCTTCCGCCAAGAGATTCCAAGCGTCACGAGCGAGTCGACGAACTCATAATATATATCAAGTCCTGTGACGACCATATTCTTATGATTCTCTATTAATAGATGCCTAGTCTGTTTTTGGTCCGAGTGTTCAGATTTTATACTGTGTTATCTGAGTTCTGGAAGCCTTTTAAAGCCAAAAGACTTCCCTGAGTTGAGAATCGTTCATTGTGCTTTATTTATGAATACAACACTATGTGTTGTTCGAACGCTGATAAGCCATATTAATATACTTAGTACCATATTATCATTTCTTTTTTAAATAGAACTCTGGGTATTACTTTGTGTCAACAGTAGCCGTTATTATTTGGCGTATGACCATATTATCCGCCGATCCAACCCTATCATTCTCTACCTCCCTTCCCACAACTCCATCCCTTTCCATCTTTGCCTTTTTCCCAGATACGGAAGTGTAATTCCCCATATCGAACCCCTGTCCCTTCGGATTGGCCAGATATCCCGAATCCTCCTCCTGACTCTGGGTATACGGCCAATGCACCGAGTTTTCCGTCCGGCTCCCGTAAGACTTGGTGCCGCGTGGAAGCTTCTGCGACCAGGATATGCTACTGCCTTGGATGCGTTGTGCCCACGAAAAACCTTTAGAATTACCTGGAATGATCGACTGCGGCTCTTCGACCGCGATAAGGTAGGGCTGTAGAATGAGACTGTCGAGAATGGGCTTTACGAAGGGCAATGATGTGACCATTATAGATACGAATGGTTGAAAACTGGTTAGGATACCGAAGGTCAAAGATTCCCATGTGTAGTCGCTGCTGTCCGTGGCGTGGAAAAGGAAGAGCAATCTGAGTATAGCCAATGGGACGACTCTGCGAGTTGAATTTAGTTTCGGAGGTCTCTTCAATTTTCAATGACTTCTAAGCCTTCCCAAACTTACATCAAGTTCGTTACGAATACAAGCATTACAAGCCACTTGCTAGACTTATTTGATATATGGAGCCCACTTAATAGGTAGATCGGTAGCAATGCTATGACGGTCTGTGTGATAACGTCGATAACGAGGCTGAAGGTCCAAAATACTTTCTCGAATAGCAGATCAGCATAGCTCTACGACCGCACTTTCAATCTCGCGATCAAGCAAAGAGACGAGCTAAGTATTCTTTTTATGGATTACATACCAGATTAATGCATGTCGGCCCAAAGCTGTCCCAAGGATGTGGCAGATGGCATTGAGAGAGGAGTGAAACCACACTGATCAAGAGCCAAAGGACCATTGACCATATGGTCCCACTTACAACATGTTTTGCGGTCTCGGTTCTACAAAGACCGGTGAAGAAGAAGGCCGTAGATAGTTTCGACGCATATATGCTGATTACGAAGAATATATTTGAGATGTATTGAGCCTGATGGGAGAGTAAGTACTAGATTACGGCTTTGAAAAGCGAACACAGACAAAATGATCTATTCTTTAGGTGCTCGACGAAGTTTACAAGAAACTGAAGGCAACTTACCACTAGAAGCTTGTTCATATCTCCATCTAAAAGAGTGGCTTCTCGTCGTCCGAGTCCGAACTTGATCTCCTCAGTGATCGCGATTGACTGCGCAATAGCCATGAGCTTTACGCATGTTAGCCTAGGCACTTCCAACGTAACTCAAATCGACCGAGAGATTTCGCACAATCTCATCATTCAACTGTAGTACATTGCAACTTACAAACGCTATACCTATTAAAACGTCGTCTGCCCCGATTTTCTTGGTCGTGTGCCACTTCGTATATATCTTCGCCGCCACCATCATCGCCGTCGGGACAAACATGATCCACATGCCAATATTGAGACCCGGACCGCGGTCGTCTGCTGTTAATTTCGCCATTGCTAATAGATAAATCAGAGATCTGGCGATCGTCAACGTAATGTTTATTAGAACGTTAATGTTTATACTGGGTTAGCTTGAAGTCATATGTGAACAAAGGCGTTTTGCTACAAAGTCGGGATTCGAGGCATCCGCTGCACTGTTGGGGTGTTTAAAATCCGAAGGAGTGCACAGACACATACAGTAGTAATACAGTACGGGCAAAACCCTGGCCAAGCTATCAAGTGAGCACGCGGCACGGCCCGTTATGACGGGGCCCCGGGGAATGGCTACAATGAGACATTTTTAGCGTAGTTGTCTTTTCCGAGCTTACTTCACATGAAATCTTTGTCTTTATTCAATAGCTGCAGGCTTTCTGCTGTCCACACCACTTTGCTTATTTCAACAAGCAACCCAATATTGCAACCTTCTATAAAGTGAACTGTGATGCATGTCCATCGCAAGTCGTGAAAGGGGGTAACAGGATGACAGCATGAGATAATCGGACTTGCAAGTATTAGAGTACCATTGACGTTGGCACCAGGGCCATCATACAAAAGCAGGCTCAATTCGTTTTCACAGTGAGCCATTCGCATCTGCCGGTTGTTACGATGTGTTACCAACAGTGCGGTGCGTGTGTGGCAAGGTGCAGTCAACGACAGCAGCTGGATGCAGCCTGAACTAATATATTTTCTGGGGTGAGAATGGGATTCCATAGTCGGCGTAATAGGATCCCGAGCATTACAAATAACAAAATCACCACTCGCATACGGAGGAAACAAACTCTTGATAACGTAGGGAGCAGGGGGAACCACAGTACAGTAAATATGACATACAGAGTGCGCGAAAAGGGTGTGAAATACTGGAATCATAGCATGAGACAGCCTCACACAAGCGTTTCTGAGCAGGTATACCACATGTGCCACCGAAACACGACTGGCATGCTATAAAAAGATGTTTATTCAATTATAGGGTAGTATACAATGGGGGAAGGAATTGAGATGTCTCAAAACATGGCTATCCAACAACAGCGTTGCTTCGTATATGCAGTCCCTATGTACTCGACATCTCAAGCGACTTGCATAATAGTACCTTGCACATTGACACTACCCGCTTTGGGCATGCAGTGCCTACAGTACAATGTACTGTTACACAAAGCACACAAGCGAATAGTGTCTCTCAGACGTGGAAGGATCCTGCGGCTTCAATATCTCAATGCACGGCTCTCTTGATACACAAAGGCCATGGTCCAACAACGAATCGGGGGACATCCATTCGTGTAGTAGTGGCGTTATCCCGTTCTAGACTGTGGCATGCCCCGATTTTAAGTGGAGGGGACAGAGCTCCTCCATTGCGCTGCCGTGTCTAAAGATAAGCATACTCCAACTTCAAGTAGGTAGGCATGGCATCCACGTGTATTTCCTGAAAGCCATCTCTCATAGTCTGCTTATATCTTTTCTTACTTTGGTTTGCGCTCTTTGTATATACTTACATTTTTTTCTTTATCTCTGGAATAACCAACGATGAGTTCATTTGAGCTGGCAAGATTGGGATCTGGAAAATCGCCGGTGGCGATTACAACTGCCACGAGCGATGTCGACACGAGAGGACTGACCTCGCGGCACCAGCACGATATTGAAGCACGCGAGACTCAGAGATCAGCAGATGAAGCAGTGTTGGCGAGATTCGGAAAGAAGCAGCAACTCACTGTAAGGATCTTCCTACAACTAGCAGTGGATTGAGACGGTGCGGCTTAGTGGAATGAGGGATGAATGTTGATTCCGGTTCATCCTTTAGCGTCGCTTCAAATACCTGTCGTCAATAGCATTCAACATGAGTATCATGCTTACCTGGGAAGTCGTTCTCCTGTATGTCCCCTATGATCCCAATCGTCGCAGTACATTTCTAACCGACGCCTTCTCCAACACAGCGGACTCCAATTTGGCTTGACAAATGGCGGCCCCGGGGCCCTTATTTATGGGTTTCTTGCTGCCTGGTTTGGCTCAATTCTTCAAGCGCTCGTCATGGCCGAGCTCGCATCGATGATCCCCCTCGCCGGCGGTGCCTTCAATTGGGTCGCTGTGCTCTCTCCAGAACGGTATCGCAAATTTCTCAGCTACTTAACTGGCTGGCTGACTGTGATATCATGGCAAGTCTTCATGGCCGAAGTGGTCTTTGTTTGCGCCTCCGTTCTCCAAGGCCTCGTTATTGTGACACATGCGGAGTATGCACCTAAGCTCTGGCATGCGACCTTGATATTTTACGCGATCTTGGCTCTGGGCTTGTTTTTGAATGGATATCTTGGCCGATTCCTCCCGAGGATTGAGTTGATTTGTCTTCTGTTTTATATCATCGGGTTCTTCGGTATCATTATACCGCTTGTATACTTAGGCAAGCGTCGTACCGCAGCAGAGGTGTTCGGTACATTTCAAAATCTTGGAGGCTGGAGTAGTATGGGTCTATCCTTTTTCATTGGGTGGATCACGTCGACGTCGTCGTTCCTTGGTACGTTGATTCGTAGCCTAGAAATGCTCGAATGGCTTGCTAATATTGGCTGCTTTAGGCGTTGATGGAGCTGACCACATTGCTGAAGAGATTGAAAATGCAGCTTCTGTCATCCCGTTCAGTATATGGTTCTCTACCGCTGCTAACGGTGCTTTCGGCTTGGGGATGCTACTCGCTGTACTCTTCGCGACTGAGGATTTCGCAGCTGCATCAATATCGTCGACTGGGTTTTCTTTCATAGACATATTCACGTCATCACTTGGCCTCGACATAGCCACAGCCTTGGTAGCCTACCTAAACCCAAGAACTGTTTTAGATCAATGTGAATCCGAGAGCTAACCTATTGCAGATTGTCGTTATTTCAGTCGTGAACATCTTATCTGTCAACAGTCTTCTCGCAACTGCATCTCGTACATTGTGGGCGTTTGCTCGAGAGAACGGACTTCCGTTCTCGAGCTTCTTGGTCAAGGTATGTATAGTCTACTACACCATAGTGGTCAAAGCTTATATACGTGCCGTAACTGATTCCGAGATAGGTTCACCCTAAAACGCGTCTCCCTATCAATGCCAATCTAGTATCCATCGGTATCAACGTTCTTCTAGCTCTCATCAGCGTCGGCTCTACTGCAGCTTATCAGGTAAGCTAAGCGTGGTCAAATTACCAATTGCACAATCACTAAATCACAGCAGGCATTCTTCTCCGTGGCCGTGGCAGCCTACTACTCATCCTTCCTCATCGCCGCCTGTATCATGCTTCACAAGCGTCTCACCACACCAGACTCTGAGATCCCATGGGGCCCCTTCCGCCTTGGACGATTGGGCGTTCCTATCACTATTGGTGCCCTTTGTTATACCGTACTTGCGGTTTTCTTTTCCTTCTGGCCTTCAATAATACCAGTGACTGTCAGTTCAATGAACTATGCCTCGCTTATCTTCGGTGGATTCCTGCTTATCTCTTTGGCATTTTGGTTTATTCATGGCCGCAAGGTGTACATTGGCCCGATCTGGGAGTTCGACGGAGAGTATGTGAGAAGGAATTAGACATGTAAAATCTTTTTGTATGCAATATAGTGTACGAGGAAAAACTCACCGCTACGGGGTTCCATTTGATAAGTTTATATAAAACTAATTGATAGAAACCCCGATGTACTTCACTGGCTTGGAAAGCGTTTTTATAACATTAAATTTGACTTCCAAGTGAACAGCTATTATTTTATTCCCTATATCTGTTACGATCTGGAAACGTGACTACAGAGGCACACATGTGTTTTGGTCTGAGGCTCAGTAGCCCCGCAACACAGAGAACCATTGCAATTGATATCGTATATACGTCATACGTTACTGAGTTAACCTTGGAGTACGGTACAATCTTGTGTACACATAAGCAGAGTATTGGGAACATGTATGATTTGGGCACGGAAGAGTACGTACCTATATGACACGTGATAAGCAGAAGCTGCTTGTACTGTACCTACCAGTAATAAATACCCTATACTAACTACCTCATGCCATCTGAAAAATTAGATGTATATACATATATACAGTGATTAAATTGAGGGCTATACTCTTCTCGTCTCATCTTAATCATTCCGGTTACAGTCTTGAATGAGGAGGTGTCATACTTCTACTATGGTAAAGAGCTCTCCAATACAGTGGAAGCTTAAGGTCAAGCTCATTTCTATTTATGTGAACCCTTCGAAGCTGGACTTCCGGTTGCTCAACTTACTGGACAACGTACGTGTGAGCTTCGTATAAGGAAGCCACTAACCTAGGTATCTACAGAGAGACTACTCTGGCTCGTCTGGGTCTGGGCGACTGCATGAACTGTTCAGTGTTCACTGTCTGTACAGTACCAAACAATAAATTATTGACCGGCTTGACTA
>Ga0247812_10000654_pt1 | contig 20737 bp, 11 predicted proteins | sample UWRJL149409B1_FD_178011 | JGI IMG/M metagenome (GOLD analysis project Ga0247812, IMG submission 178011) | Plant litter microbial communities from Arlington Agricultural Research Station in Wisconsin, United States - UWRJ-L149-409B-1 | ecosystem: Environmental > Terrestrial > Plant litter >...
GTTGTCGAGGAAGCGTGCCAGGGCGACTTCGCTCATGTAGTACTGGAAATAGTAGATGTAGGTGCCGCCCTTCAGGGCCAGGTTGATGAACACCAGCACCGTCAGCAGCAGCATCACCTTCCAGGGCCGGTTGTGCAGGAGGTCGGACAGATCCTGCAGCACGCCGCCGGTCTGTTCCCGGGCCGGGACGATGCGCTCGCGCGTGGTGGCGAAGGTGATAAGGAAGAACACCGTGCCCACCACCGCGAACACCGTCATCACCCGCTCGAAACCCAGCGTGCGATCGCCGTCGCCGAGGATCAGCACCAGCGGCAACAGCAGGACCTGGATGATGAACTGCGCGACCATCACGGCCACGAAGCGGTAGGCCGACAGGCTGTTGCGCTGGGCCATGCTGCCGGTGAGCACCCCGCTGAGCGCCGAGTACGGCAGGTTGTTGGCCGCGTACACCAGCATCAGCAGCCCGTAGGTGGTCACGGCGTAGACGATCTTCGCGCTCGGGCCGAGATCCGGCGTGCTGAAGGCAAGCAGTGACAACACCCCGAAGGGGACCGCCGTCCACAGGATCCATGGCCTGAACTTGCCCCACCGACTGACCGTGCGATCAGCGGCAATGCCGATCAACGGCGTGAACACGAACGCGCCGAGCACGCCGATCACGAAGATGATCGTGGCGGCCGTGGCAGGCGGAAGCCGGTAGACGTCGGTGTAGAAGAACGCGAGATAGGTGATAAGCGTCTGGAAGATCAGATTCGCCGCCAGGTCGCCCAGGCTGTAACCAAGCTTCTCCCGGATGGACAGCGTGTGTTCGGTGCATTCCACGCTGCGTGCATCAGTCACGGGCGGCCTCCACAGTGAACCTGTCCGTCGCGCGGATATCGGCGCTGGAGGCCCCTACCCGAACCTCGTACGCTCCCGCCGGCACGGCGTACGCCGCTCGCGCCTCGTCGTACTGGCGCAGGGCCTGATTCGCCTGCAGTTCGAATGCCACGGTGCGCCGTTCGCCCGGAGCCAGGTGGACACGCTGGAAACCGCGCAGCTCCTGCTGGGCATCGCCAGGCGTTGCCTGCAGCCGCTTTGCATACAGCTGCACCACTTCATCGCCCGCGCGCTTTCCGGTATTGGCTATCTCGACCTGCACCTTGAGTGTCCCGTCATTGCCGATACGGGCGGCGTCGAGCTGCAGCTTGCCGTAGTCGAACCGTGTGTAGGACAGCCCGTGTCCGAACGGGTACAGCGGCCTGCCGCGGAAATAGCGGTAGGTGCGGCCTTCCATCGTGTAGTCGTCAAACGCCGGCATCGCCTGGTCCGCCCTGTAGAAGGTCACCGGCAGGCGCCCGCCGGGGTTCACGTCGCCGAACAACGCCTGGCCCACGGCGGTGCCGCCGCGCTGTCCGGGGTACCAGCTCATCAGGATCGCGGGCACGTTCGTTTCGGCCCACTCCACGGCCAACGCGGAGCCGCCGGTCAGCACCATCACCACCGGCTTGCCGGTGGCATGAAGGGCCTCCAGCAGCGCACGCTGGGGTGCGGGCAGGCGCAGATCGGTACGGTCACCGCCGGCGAAACCGGGGTAGTTGACCTTCATTTCTTCGCCTTCGACATCGCCGGTCAGTCCGCCGACAAACACCACCACATCCGCATCGCGGGCGGCATCCACCGCTTCCTCGAACGGTGGCTTCGCACCGGGCATGCGCCAGCCCAGCCGCACGCCTGCGTCGCGCTCGGCGTCGAAGTATTCCAGCTTCAGCGCGTAGGCGCGTCCGGCCTGCAGGTCCAGTTCCACGCCGTCGCCCTGCAGGCGATCGCTGCGGTCCCATCGGTCCAGCACCGGCTTGCCATCCACGTAGAGACGGTAGCCATCGTCGGCCGCAGCCTCTATCCGGTAGCGGCCCGACACCGGCGGCAGCAGTTCGCCGCTCCAGCGGATGCTGAAGCCATCGCTGGGAATCCCCTGCCCCGGTGCCGCTTCACCTCGGGCCAGCAGGTTGTCGGTGGGTGAGCCCCGATCCCACCGAAAGCCGATCTGGGCGTCGGTGCGGACCAGTGCCGGCGTGCCTGACAGATCGGCCGTGCGGAAATACTCACCGCGCAGACCACGTTCCGGCGAGTCGGCCGACGGCCGCAGGTAGGCCGCTTCGATCAGCGGCGTGGCAGTAGGATCGTCGCGCCCTTCGACCAGGTCCACGCCGCGTGCATAACGTACGTCGATCCCCTTCGCCGCATCGCGTATTCCCTGCAGGATGGTCACCGGTGCGGCCGGGGTGCCGAAGTAGTTGCCGAGCAGTGCCATGGTGTCATCGGCGGTTGGACCGACCACCGCGATGCGCTTGAGCGTGCGTGGCAGCGGCAGCACGCCATCGTTCTTCAGCAGCACCAGCGATTCCTGCGCGGCCTTCAGCGCCAGCGCATCGTGCGCCGGGGCCTGGTTGACCGAGGCCGGGATCCGCGCCCAGCGCACCCGCTCGGGTGGGTCGAACATGCCCAGCCGCATCCGCGCGGTGAACAGCCGGGTCACCGCATCGTCGATCTCAGCCTCGCTGATCAGGCCCTGCCGCACTGCTGCAGGCAGGGTGGCGTATTCCTGGCCACACTCCAGTTCGGTACCGTTCTTGACCGCCAATGCCGCGGCGGCTTCACGGGTGGGAACGATTTTGTGATGCTTCCAGATATCGACGATGGCCCAGCAGTCGGACACCACGTAGCCCTTGAATCCCCAATCGCGGCGCAGCACGTCGCGCAGCAGGAACTGGCTGGCGCTGGCGGACTCGCCGTACACGCGGTTGTAGGCGCCCATCACGGCATCTACCTGGCCCTCTTTCACCAGTGCCTCGAAGGCTGGTAGGTAGGTGTCATACAGGTCGCGCTTGCTGGGGCGGGCATCGAAATGGTGGCGGTCGGCTTCCGGGCCACTGTGCACGGCCAGGTGCTTGGCTGTGGCATCCAGCTTGCGGTACACCGGGTCGTCCCCCTGCAGGCCGTGCACGAAGGCCACGCCCATGCGCGCGGTGAGGTACGGGTCCTCGCCGTACGTTTCCTGGCCGCGGCCCCAGCGCGGATCGCGGAAGATGTTGATGTTCGGCGACCAGTAGGTCAGTCCCTGGTAGCGACCATGCGAACCCTCACGGACGAACTGGTGATGCTTGGCACGCGCCTCGTCGCTGATGGTGGTGGCCACCTGCCCTACCAACGGTACGTTGAAGGTGGCGGCCAGTCCGATCGCCTGCGGGAACACGGTCGCCTGCCCTGCGCGTGCCACCCCGTGCAGGCCCTCGTTCCACCAGTCGTAAGCCGGGATGCCGAGACGCTCGATGGCGGGCGCGGCGTTCTGCATCTGCGCCGCTTTCTCCTCCAGGGTCATCTGTGCGACGAGCGCGGCGGCGCGGGTTTCAAAGCTTGCCGTGGTGTCACGCCACGGTTGGCTTTCGGCCGCCTGACCGACGCTGGTCAAGGCGATGGCGGCGCACAGCGCCAGCGTGCGGAACATCGGGCGGTAGAGCCGTGGCGTGCGCGTCATCATTTGCTCCTCAAGGCACGCTCATCGCGTGCGAATGGTCCCAGCAGAGCGCCCACGAAGCCGCCTGCACGATCAGTACTCAACACCGTTCCATCCACCTCGTCGGCGAGGGTCTGCCAGCCCTGCCCATCGCCGCTGTCGAATGCAAAGGCATAGCGAGCTTCATCACCGCTGATCTTCAGCCGAAGCGAAGCGCTCGCGTCCACGTTGCGGGTGGTCAGCAGCCGGGTCTGCCCGCCCCCGTCGCGCCCTTCCAGGAACACCACCACGCGATCCCCGCCGAGGCTACGCACGCCGAGGAAATACCAATACGCCTCGCTCTGGAACGCAGCCAGTCCGGCCGCCACCCCCGCCGCCGGGCGGCTCATCGCGGTGCTCGCCTCGAAGCGCAGGTGCTGCTGGCGTCGGCCAAGGAAGGCCGGGTTGAGCAGCGTGTCGAGGTTCTCTGTCAGCGGGTGCACCGTCAGGGTGCCCGGGCGCTCGCCAAGGTCCGCCCACGCCTGTTTGGGTACACGCACGCGCAGCCAGCCGCTGGCGAGTGTCGGCGCATCGAACTCATCGCGCTCGACGAAGTTGCCGGTGAACGGTGCTTGCGACGCCTCGCCCTGCATCCATGAGGGCGCCTTGAGCACGTAGGGAATGGCCTGGTTGGCCGGCAGGATCACTGGCCAGCCGTCGCGCCATTGCACGGGCAGCAGATACGTCTCCCGGCCCGTGTTGTAGTGGCGCTTGTCATAGGTGCGGCTGGCAAGGAACACCGCCCACCAGGTCCCGTCCGGCCCCTCCACCAGGTCCGCATGTCCGGCATTGGTGATCGGCAGCAGTCTGTCTTCAGGCAGGTTGCGCTGCGTCAGGATGGGATTGCCACGATACGGAATGTAGGGCCCCCAGACATCGCGGCTGCGCAGCACGACTTGGGAATGCTGCGGCCCGGTGCCGCCCTCGGCGTCGGACAGGTAGTACCAGCCCTCGCGTTTGTAGAGGTGCGGCCCTTCGATCCAGATCGGATTCTTTGCGGGCTCAACGCCACCGTCGATCAGCACCTTGCGCGGGCCCACCGGCGCGTAGTGGTCCATGTCGATCTGCTGCATCCAGATCGCACGGTGGCCCTCATAGCGCGGTGGACCGGGCGGCACGTCGTTGTTGAGCAGGTAGACGCGGCCGTCGTCGTCGAAGAACAACGACGGGTCGATGCCGCCCACGGCCGGCAGCCAATGCGGATCCGACCAGGGACCGGCGGGATCGCGTGCGGTGGCGATGAAGTTGCCGCCACTGTCCACGGCCGTGGTGACCACATGGAACAGGCTGTCGTGGTACGAGATCGTCGGAGCGAAGATGCCACGGGACACGCCCAGACCATCGAAGTCCAACTGCGTCGGGCGGTCGATGACATGGCCGATCTGTTTCCAGTGCACCAGGTCCGTGCTCTCGAAAACGGGGATGCCGGGGAAGTAGGTAAAGCTGGAATTGACCAGGTAGAAGCGGCCGTTCGCACTCACGATGCTCGGGTCGGCGTGGAAGCCGGCGAGGATCGGATTGCGGTAGTGCCCGGGTGGCAGGGGTGCTTCGAAGGCGGCATCACGACCGGCGTACTCGAACCAGTCGAAATGGACCGGTGGCGCAGGCGCGGCCCGCGACGGCGGCGCCGCAGCGGTCAACAGCAGGATCATCGTGGCAAGCAGCAGGCGCATCATGGAACCTCCGCAGCATCGAGGGACAGTTCAAAGGGCCCGGCCGGCGCGCCGCTACGATCACGCAGCGTGCAGATCGGACCATCGGCCCAGCAGTAGCGCACGCGTGCGCCGGGGCCGGCCTGCGGGCTTCGCAGCAGGACGTCGTGGCCGTCCAGCACCGCCTCCGCGTAGGCGCATTGCCGCGCCTTCGCATCGCAGAGCTCGAAGCCGATGGGGCCATTGGCACCGGTGGTGACCAAGGCCTCGGTGACATCATCGAAGGCGATCTTTACCCCCGCGGGGGTACGCGATGCCGTGCGTGCGGTCGGGCCGGAGGGCGCGAGTGTGCCTTCTCCGTAAACGATGTGGCGTGCCACGCGCGCCAGTCGCCGGCCCAGTTCCTGTTTGTTGGGCGGATGGATGTCGTAGGCGTCGCCGATGTCGATCGCCAGCGCGAGACCGGCGTGGGGGTCTTCTGCCACGACCCGCCGCTGCGCCTCGCGGACCTGTGCCCAGCCGCTTTCCACCGGTGCTTCGGGCGGCTGGCCGTAGCCGGCCAGCTGCACCACCAGCAACGGCATCTGCGCGCCGAACTGCCTGCGCCAGTCATCGCGCAGGCTGCGTAGGCGTGCCGCGTAGGCCGCGCCGTCGCCGGTGTTGGATTCGCCTTGGTACCACAGCATTCCGCGAAGACCAGGCTGGCCCAGTGGGGCGATCATGCCGTTATGGAGCGTCGACAAGCCCGTCGCGGCGTGCCATGGCGCCAGCGGCGGGACCCGTGCAGTGGGCGCCGGCCGGTACTGCCACGGCGCGTCCAGTACAAGGCGAGTGCCATCGTCCAGCAGCACGGCGTGGGCGCTCGCCGGGCCTGCCAGGCCGCCGTCGCCGTAGGTGTCCAGGACATTGATCACCACTGTGTTCGCACCGGCGTTCAGCGTACCGGTCGGCAGCGCATAGGATCGTGCCGTGCCGGGAGCGTTCTCGCTGCCCACGGCTATTCCATTCACCCAGGTCATGTCGGTCTCATCGACCGCACCCAGTTCAAGGCGTGCGCCCTGCCCTGCCTGGGCGGCGGTCAGGGTCACCTGGGTGCGGTACCAGACCATGCCGTTGTAGTGGGAAAGTGCAGGCACGCCCCAGCGCTCCCATGCCCCGAGCATGGACGGCGCTTGCTGCCACCCCGCGCCCTCTGCACCTGGCTGCCATGGCCGGTGGTCGGCGCGCGCCCCCGCGCCCGTGGACCACCACTGCTGCCACTGTTGGCCCCATCGGGTGTTGGCGGCCACAGGGTCGTTCGCGTACAGCGCAAGTATGTCCAGCGCCGGGTCCATGCCGCCCTGTCTGCGCAGGGCCGAGGCGCTGGTCCATGCCTCGATACGGGAACCGCCCCACGCCGCCTGGATCAGCCCCATCGGTACCGTGACGATCTTCTGCAGCTCACGTGCGAAGTAGAAGCAGGCCGCGGAAAAGTCGCGCACGGTATCCGGCGACGCGCGATGCCAGGTAACGGGTCCTGCAAAATCCTGCCGTGGCGAAACGGCCGCCGCCTTGGGCACCGTGAACAGACGGATCATCGGTTGCGTGGCGGCAGCGATTTCGCTGGCTGCGTCGAGCGCGCGCCACACCGGTAGTTGCATGTTCGACTGCCCGGAACACAACCAGACATCGCCCATCTGCACGTCGCGCACCATCTGGATGGAATCCCCAGCTCGGATCGCCAGTTCGTAAGGTCCGCCTGCCGCCATGGGCGGCAGCACGGCCTGCCAGTGGCCATTGTTATCGGCGCGGGTGGTGGCTGTCCGCCCGGCGAGCTCCACCGAAACGGTGACGCCCGGCGTGGCAACGCCCCAGACCGGAATCGGCTGGTCCCGCTGCAGCACCGCGTGATCCTGGAACAGCGGATGCAGCAGCGGCCTCATCGTGTGCTGCGCCGGTACGGGCACGGCACAGCAGCCCAGCGTGATCGCCAGCAGCCAGCCCCTCCACGCTGCCCCGCTCATCGGCCATCTCCCGGCGCGGACGGGGACTGCAGGGCCTGGTACCACGCCAGTGGATGGGGCGGCGCGGCTTCACCTTCCGGCAAGGGGCGGCCGCTGACCGACTGGAAGTACGCCACGCTGGCGTCGCGCCACCCCTGTGCTTCGCGGCGCTGGATGCGCAGGAAGGCGTCGACCTGCGCGTACCGTTGTGCATCCACCCTGCCCCGCAGGCCTGCCCAGGTGTTCTGCATCTCGTCGACACCGCGGACGCCCTGCGCATAGCGCCGGATCAGTTCGTCCCACAGCGTCTGTCCGGACGCCATGCGGTGGTCCCACGGCACGTGGTGGAACCACAACAGCAGCGACTCCGGCACCTGCGTCAGGTCGCCATACTGATCAGCAACAGCGGGCGCGTACTGGGCGATGCCGTTGCTGCCGCGCGCAGTGCGGTCAAAGCCGATCCCGTTGCGGTCGGCGCGGTGGTAGTACACCGATGTCCAGTCCGCGCGCGGACCGCCGTCGACCCAGGGCCCGGGCCCATGGTGGTGTCCGCGTGCCATCAGGTGATGCAGGCCCAGCGGGGTCATGTAGTTCACCGCCGCCTCGCGCGAACCCATCATCATCCCGACGATGGGCTGTACCACCTCGCGATCCGGTGCGAACGTCATCGCCGCCCACTCCGCCGCGATGTCGGCGGCGGATTGCGCGGGATTCCACGCAAGGCGACCGAAGGCATACCAGTTGGCCTGATCGAAGTGCGATCCACTCCAGCTGCGATCGTTGCCGATGTTGGCCACGCCGGCCATGCCGGTCAGGGCGCGCGCCACGGTGGAGCGCTCGCCGCGTGCATGGGTGTCGGCGTGCAGCACGTCCTCGTACAGCGGCCCCAGGTACACCAGGTGCGTGGCGAAACCGAGGTACTCCTTGGTGATCTGGACCTCCATCATCAGCGGTGTGCGCGGCATGGCACCGAACAGCGGATGGAACGGCTCCCGTGGCTGGAAATCGATCGGCCCGTTCTTTACCTGCAGGATCACGTTCGGACGGAAGGCACCGTCCAGGCCGGCAAATTCGGTATAGGCCTGCGTGGCCCGGTCTGCGGGAACGTCGTGCGCATAGACGAAGGCGCGCCACATCACCACGCCGCCATGCGGGGCCAGCGCATCGGCCAGCAGGTTGGCGCCGTCGGCATGAGACCGCCCGTAATCCTGCGGACCGGGCTGGCCTTCCGAATTGGCCTTTACCAGCAGGCCGCCGAAGTCCGGAATGCGCGCATGGATCTCGTCGGCCTTGTCGCGCCACCATCGTTGCACCGCCGGGTCGAGCGGATCGGCGGTTGCCAGCCCGCCCAGTTCGATGGGCGCGCTGAAGCGCGCGCTCAGGTACACGCGGATGCCATAGGGGCGGAACAGGTCGGCCAGCGCGGCCGCCTTGTCGAGATACTCCGGTGCGAGGCTCTGCGCGTTGGCGTTGACGTTGTTGAGCACCGTGCCGTTGATGCCCACGGACGCGTTGGCGCGCGCGTAGTCGGTATAGCGTGGGTCCTGCCATTCCGGCAGGGTCTGCCAGGCCCACAGCGAGCGGCCGGCGTACCCACGTTCGACATGACCGTCGAGGTCGTCCCAGTGATTGAGTACGCGCCGACCCAGCCGTGGTGATTCGCGTACCGCAAGGGTGTCCAGTTCCGCGCCGGTCTGCAGCAGGCGCAGCAGATGGAACACGCCGTACAGCACCCCGATATCCGTGCGTGCGGCTACCAGCACCACATCGTGCCCACCCACCCGCGTACGTTTGAGCAGGTAGCCCTCCCCGCCCAGCGATGCAACCGCTTCGCCGAACGGCGCGATCAATGGTGATGACTGCGGCGTGCCCAGCACCACGGAACGGCCGGTGGCCGCCGCAACCTGCATGCGCGGTGCGCTGCCAAGCAGTCCGGTCAGGCCACGCTCCAGCTCTTCGCGCGCGGCACGCTGCGTGGGCGTGTCATCAGGGGCTACCACCTCGGCCAGCTGCGTGCGGTAGGCGGCGGCAAGTGTGGAATCGAGCGGAACGTAGCGCAGCCACAGCGCGTAGCCATCCTCTGCCTGCGCGCTGCCGATGCAGGCCATCAGGGCCATCACGACAACGAATATCCAATGACACCGCTCGCCATCTGCGCGGGACCGCAGCGCGGCCTGCAAACCTTGTAAGCTCGGGACGTGCGCGGTTCGCGGCGGCGCCACGAAGAACAACGGGAGTGCGTATTGGAGAAGCCGAAGAAATCGGTCCGCCGCAAAACCAGTGGCGTGACGATCGACGAAGTGGCGGCCCTGGCCGGGGTCTCGCCGATGACCGTGTCGCGGGCGATCAACCAGGGCAAGGTGCGCGATGTCACCCGCGAACGCGTGATGCGCGCGGTGCGTGAGCTCGGCTATACGCCCAACCTCGCCGCCAGTTCGCTGGCCGCCGCACAGCACACCCGCATCGCGCTGATCTACACCGATCCCAGTGGGGCCTACCTGCGCGAATTGCTGGTCGGGCTGCTGCGTGTCGCGTCCAGCGCGGCGATCCAGCTGGTCGTCGATTACTGGGACGATCTCGGCCCTGCGGCCGAGCGCAAGTCGGCACGTGCCCTGGCCGGCCGGGTCGACGGGGTGATCCTGCCGCCGCCGCTCTGCGAGTCGCAGCCTGCGGTGAACGAGCTGCTGAGGGCGGGCATTCCGGTGGTCGCGATCGCATCGGGCCACCTCGGCAACGATATTTCCTGCGTGCGCATCGACGACTTCCACGCCGGCAGGGAACTGGCCGAACACCTGATCCAGCACGGCCACAGCCGCATCGGCTTCATCTGCGGGCGCAGCGACCTCAGCGCGAGCGCGCGGCGCTACGACGGCTTCGTCAGCGCGCTGCATGAGGCAGGGCTGGAGGTCGACCCCACCCTGGTCCAGCAGGGTGACTACACCTACCGCTCCGGGCTTGCCGCCGCCGAGAAGCTGCTGCGCCACCGTCGACCGCCCACTGCGATCTTCGCCAGCAACGATGACATGGGGGCGGCCGCGATCTCCGTCGCCCACCGCCGCGGCCTCGAGGTGCCCCGCGACCTGTCGGTGGTAGGTTTCGATGACACCTCGGCCGCAACCACCGTCTGGCCCGAGCTGACCACGGTCCATCAGCCGATCGCCTCGATGGCCGATGCCGCGATTGAAATCCTGCTTCGGACCATCCGCCGCCGGCAGGAAGGCGTTCGCGTGTTGACGGACCACGTCGTGCCCCACCGGCTGGTGGTTCGCGATTCGGTCGCGCGTCCTCGCGCGCCGCGATAGCGCAGCGCGCACCGTCATGCGCCCGGGCACTCGATGGTAGTCTCCGCCTCGTTCAGCGCCCCGAGCGCGACACGCGACACCGCCAGTGTCATCTCGCCCGCCGTGCCGATCGACCACGGCCGGTCCAGCTTGCCGACATCCGCGCCCGCCGCAACAAGGCACTTCAACGGCACGCCCACCCGCGTCCATTGGCCAATGGGGAGTTTTGCCAGTGTGGGTCCTATCGCGATGCGTGCCACGCAGCCCGTACCGCAGCCCACGGCCAACCAGGCATCGCCCTGCGGTGCGGACTCCACGCGCAGGGTGGTCAACAGCATCAGGTCGCCGTTGCTTTCGCGCTGCAGGTCCAGTGCGGTGTGTGACTGCAGTGCGGCAATCGCCTCACCCTTGCCAGACCACGCGAGCCGGCGCCCGTCTTCCTGCGCCAGATGATCCACGCCGGTGACCCTGAGCAGGCCACCTTCCAGGGCATCCGGCACCTTCGTGACCGTCACGCCCTGCCCCGTGTTGCCTTCCAGGCGCAGCGCCATGCCGGGGCCGGCATCACCGCGTGCGAAGAACACACCGACCGCCCCTTCCTTGCCGGTCACGCCCGATAGTTCCGGCAGCGCGGCCAGCGCGCCGTTGTCGGCGTAGGTCAGGCCGAAGCCGAACGGGAACAGCGGGTTGTAGTCTTTCTGGCCCACGTTGTTGGCGTACTGGATCGCGGTGCGCGGCCAACTGAAGCTGAGGGTGCCCTTGAAGTCGTGCTGCACGCTGCCATCGGGTCCGCGCAGCAGCACATCCGCGATGCCGGCACCCTCCGAGCCCGGCAGCCACGCCGCCACGAAGGCATCGGCGGCATTGAGCTCGCGATTGACCCACAGTGGGCGTCCGCTGAGGAACACCGCGACCACGGGAATGCCATCGGCTTTCAGGCGTTTGAGCAGCGCAAGGTCCGCATCGTCTCCCGGCTTGTACGCCAGCGTGGGCAGATCGCCCTGGAACTCGGCATACGGGTTTTCCCCGAATACCACCACGGCTGCGTCCGGCTTGTTCGCATAGCGTCCGTCGACCGCAAGTTCCGCGTGGCCCCCAGCCGCCTTCACCTGCTGCTCGATGCCCTCGAAGATGCTGTCTGCATTCGGGAAATCCTTGCGGGTCGTGCCGGTGCCCTGCCAGTTGAGCGTCCAGCCGCCGGCCTGTTTGCCGACATCGTGGGCGCCGTCGCCGGCCACCAGGATGCGCTGCTTCGGCGAGAGCGGCAGTACGCCTCCCTGGTTCTTCAACAGCACCAGCGACTCGCGCACGGCCTGCCGGGCGACCGCACGATGCTCCGGTGCACCGATCAATGCGAACTGGCCGCCGACCGCGCGCGTCGAAGGTTTCCCCGCCTCGAACAAGCCCAGGCGCAGCTTGACCCGCAGGATGCGACGCACCGCGTCATCCAGGCGTTGTTGGCTGATGGTGGTGGCCTTGACCGCCGCCAGCGTGGTTTCGTAGAAACCCTTCCAGCTGTCCGATGCCATGGCCATGTCCAGGCCGGCGTTGATGGTGGCGGGACAGTCGGTGGTGGTGCAGCCCTTCACCTGTCCGTGGCCGTTCCAGTCGCCCACCACGAAGCCACCGAAGTTCATGCGTCCCTTCAGCGCATCGGTCAGGTACGGCTTGTGGCCGTGCATTTTCTCGCCGTTGACGCTGTTGAATGACGCCATGACGGTCTGTGCGCCTGCGGCGATGGCGGGCGGATAGCCGGCCGCATGGAGGCGCACCAGCTCGGCTTCGTCGATCCGGGCATCACCCTGGTCCTTGCCATCGACGGTGCCGCCATCACCGAGGAAGTGCTTCACCGAAGCGATCACATGGCGTCCGTCGAGGAAGGTAGGCGAGCCGACCTTGCCCTGCAGGCCCTCGACCATTGCACCGGCGTAGCTGGCCACCACCTCCGGCGATTCGGAATAGCCTTCGTAGGTGCGCCCCCAGCGGTCGTCCTGCGGTACCGCCACGGTCGGTGCAAAGGCCCACTCCATCCCGGTCGCGCGGGTCTCCAGTGCGGTGATTTCGCCGATCCGCCGCAGCAGCTCCGGGTTGCGGGTCGCGCCCAGTCCGATGTTGTGCGGGAACAGGGTCGCGCCGATGATGTTGCTCTGCCCATGCACGGCATCGATGCCGAACAGCACCGGTATCGCCTTGCCGCCCTGTGAGGTGTCCATCGACGCCGCGTAGAAGGCATCGGCCAGCGCCAGCCACTGCGCAGGCGAGGCATCGTAATCACCCCCCGGATCAGAATTGCCGCCGGCCAGAATCGAGCCCAGCCGGTACGTGCGCAGGTCATCCGGGGTGATGCTGGCGATATCCCCCTGCACCAGCTGGCCGACCTTTTCCTCGTCCGTCATGCTGGCCATCAGCTCGGTGATGCGCTTTTCCAGCGCAGGATCTTCGGCCAGCGGCCAGGCGACCTGCGGCCACGGATCCGTGTCGGCCGGTGCAGGCGCCACCGCCGTGTCGTCCTTCCCGCAGGCGACCAGGGCCAACATCAGCGTGGTCAGCAGCACGCCACGGTGGGCGCGGGTAAAGCGTCGATTCGCCATCGCGTTCATCCTTCCATCTGCTCCAGTTCCTTGCCCTTGGTTTCGTGCACGTACCGCAGCACGAAGAACACCGAGATGACCGCCGCCACCAGGTAGATGCTGTACGTTGCGGCCAATCCGATGGCGGCCAGCAGGATCGGGAAGGTCACCGTCACGGCGAAGTTGGCGGTCCATTGCGCTGCCCCGGCCACCGCCAATGCCGAGCCACGGATCTGGTTGGGGAACATTTCGCCCAGCATCACCCACATCACCGGGCCCCAGGAAACGTTGAAGAACACCACGTACGCGTTGGCAGCCACCAGCGCCAGCGTGCCCATGCCCGTGGGCAGCTGCAGGCGCCCATCGACCAGCGATCCGCTGGCGAAGGCCACCACCAGCAGCGCCAATGACACCGCCATGCCGGCCGAGCCGATCCACAGCAGTGGCTTGCGCCCGATGCGATCGATCAGCAGCACGGTCACGATGCAGGCGCCGATGCTGAGCGCGCCGGACAGGATGTTGATCAGCAGTGCGTCGTTTTCCGAGAAGCCGACCGCCTGCCAGAGCACGGCGCCGTAGTAGAACACCACGTTGATGCCAACCAGTTGCTGGAAGGTCGCCAGGCCAATGCCCACCCAGACAATCGGGCGTATCCTGCCGCTGGCCTTGTTGCGCAGGTCCGACAGCCGCGGGCGATGGTGGTCGGTCGACAGCGAGGCATCGATCTCGGCGAGCTTCGCCTGCGCCTCGGCTGCACCGAACAGCCGTGCAAGCACCTGCAACGCTTCGTCCTTGCGGCGCTTCACCATCAGGTAGCGCGGGCTTTCTGGAATGGCCAACAACAAGACCAGGAACAACAGCGAAGGCACCGCCTGCATCCAGAACATCCAGCGCCAGGCTGCGTGGCCTCCCCACAGCGCCTCGGTCGAGGCACCGGCCGTGGCCGCCAGCAGATAGTTGGACAGGAACGCGGCCGTGAGCCCGCTGATGATCGCGATCTGTTGGACCGTGGCCAGGCGGCCACGGTAACGTGCCGGCGCGACTTCGGCGATGTACGCCGGCGAGATCACACTGGCGGCGCCCACCGCGAAGCCGCCCAGTACCCGCGCGATGATGAACATCGCCGACGAAGGTGCAGCGCCCGCGCCGATCGCCGACAGCAGGAACAGCACCGCCGACACGATCAGCACGTTGCGGCGGCCAAGGCGGTCGGCCAGCCGTCCGGCGCTGAAGGCACCAAACGCGCAGCCCAACAGCATCGAAGCGATCTCGAATCCCTGCATCCATTCGCCGGACTTGAACGTCTGGTGCAGGCCGTCCTGAGTGCCATTGATCACCCCGCTGTCGAACCCGAACAGGAATCCGCCAATGGTCGCCACCACGCTGATCAGAACGATCAGTCGGGTGTTCTCGCCGCTGTTCACTGTCTGCTCCATTGCCCTTCCCCTCCCCGTTTCGGTTTCATCGACGCGAGCGCGCGCGGTCAGCGCAGCAGGTACTGGTTGATCAGGTTCTCGTAGCGCTCCTGCTTGCCGCTGATCTGCCGGGGCTCGCCGCCCTTCGCACCCAGCGCGGACAGGTCGGCGAGGCTCAGCCTGCCGCCTGCAAACGCCTTGCCGTCGCCGCTGTCGAAGCTGGCGTAACGCTCCTTGCGCCACTGTTCCAGCGGCGATTCGTTGAGCAGTGCATGGGCGACTTCCAGCCCGCGGGCAAAGGCATCCATGCCGCCGACGTGCGCAATGAACAGGTCTTCCAGGTCGGTCGATTCACGGCGCACCTTGGCATCGAAGTTCAGGCCGCCTTCCAGCCCGCCCTGGCGCAGCACCACCAGCATCGCGCCGACCGTGTCGTACAGATCGGTGGGGAACTGGTCGGTATCCCAACCGTTCTGGGCGTTGCCGCGGTTGGCATCGATACTGCCCAGCAGCCCGTGGTCGGATGCGACCTGTAGATCGTGTTCGAAAGTATGGCCGGACAGCGTTGCGTGGTTGGCCTCGATGTTGAGCTTGAAGTCCTGGTCCAGGCCATGCTCCTTGAGGAAGCCCACCACGGTGGCGCTGTCGAAATCGTACTGGTGCTTCATCGGCTCCATCGGCTTGGGCTCGATAAGGAAATTGCCCTTCAGGCCAATGCTGCGGCCATGGTCGCGCGCCATGGTCAGGAAGCGTGCAAGGTGGTCGACCTCGCGCTTCATCTGGGTATTGGCCAGGCCGGCATAGCCTTCGCGTCCGCCCCAGAACACGTAGTGTTCGCCACCCAGTTCAACGGTCGCTTCCAGCGCCGCCTTCACCTGCACGGCGGCACGCGCCACCACCGCAAAGTCCGGATTGGTGGACGCACCGTTCATGTAGCGTGGGTGCGAGAAGAGGTTGGCCGTGCCCCACAGCAGTTTCACCCCGGTCGCTTCCTGCCGCACCTTGGCCAGGCGCACCATGTGTTTGAGGTTCTTTTCGTAGACGCCGACGTCGTCGGCATCCGGCGCCAGGTCGATGTCATGGAAGCACCAGTACGGCACGCCCAGCTTGGTGAAGAACTCGAACGCCGCGTCAAGCTTCGCCTCGGCGCTGGACATCGGCGAACCGGCTTCCCAGGGGAAATGCCGGGTACCCGGGCCGAACGGGTCATGCCCCGCATTGCAGAAGGTGTGCCAGTAGCAGACCGCGAAGCGCAGGTGCTCCTGCATGGTCTTGCCACCGACGATCTTGTCCGCGTCATAGACCTTGAAGGCCAGCGGATTGTCCGAGCCCCGTCCTTCGAAGGGGATCCGGCCGATGCCGGGGAAGTACTCCTTGGCGCCGATGAAGGGCTGGGTGCTCATGATGGGTCGTCCTGTCGTTGTGCGGGGTGCGGTGTTGAGGGGGATGCGTCGCGATACAGCGGCGTGATGGCATCGAGATGCCGAAGGAACCGTGCGTAGGCCGTGGCATAGGCCTGGGTGCATGCCGGGTCGGGGCGTGCAGAGCGCAGCGGGTCGAGCGCGACGTGCTGGTCAGCGATGTCGGTGATCGAGGCGGCCTCGCCCTGCGCGTGGCCCAGTGCCCACAGCGCCTGCAGCGCCGCACCGAAGGCGGCACCTTCAGGCTGGCTGGGCACGTCCACCGGCAGGCCGAACACATCGGCCACCAGTTGCCGCCACTGCGCGCTGTTGCTGCCGCCGCCGGTCAGCACGATGCGTTCGAACTGCATGCCCGCACGAACGAAGGCGTCAAAGCCGTACTTGAGGCTGTACGTCGCGCCTTCCATGGCGGCGCGGTAGACATGCGCCGGGGTCATGTTGGTGGTGTCCAGGCCCGCCAGCACGGCCTTGCCGAGCGGCAGGTCCGGCGTGCGCTCGCCGTTGAGGAACGGCAGCATCACCAGCCCGTCGGCACCGGGCGGCGTGGCGCGCAGGTGGGCGTCGCCGTCGCGCGTGCTGAAGCCGAAAGCGGCCGCGACCTGCTCGGTCGCCACGGTGCAGTTCATCGTGCAGATCAGCGGCAGCCAGCCGCCGGTGGACGAGCAGAAGGCCGCCCATGCGCCGTCCGGGTCGACCACGGGCGTGTCGGAGTAGGCGAACAGCGTGCCCGAGGTGCCCAGGCTCATGGCCAGCCGCCCCGGTACCACGCAGCCGGTGCCGATGGCCGCCATCATGTTGTCACCGCCGCCGACGGCCACCTTGACCGTCGCCGGCAGGCCCAATGCCGCCGCCGTGGCGGGGTCGATGTCGAACACTTCTTCGGGCCCGGCGATGCGCGGCAGGCAGGCCGCAAGATCGCGTTCGGGATCGGTCGCGTGCAGCAGTTCGCTCGACCAGGTGCGGGTGCGCACATCCAGCCACCCCGTTCCGGACGCATCCCCGTATTCGCAGAAACGCTGTCCGGTCAACACGAAATTGAGGTAATCGTGCGGCAGCAGGATGCTGGCAAGCCGGGCGTAGGCTTCAGGGCGGTGGGTCTTCGTCCAGGGCAGCTTGGACGCGGTGTAGCCGGTAAGGACAGGGTTTCCGGCCAATGCGATGGTTCGCGCCCTGCCGCCTACCGCCTGCATGATCTGCCCACATTCGGCGGAGGTGCTGGTGTCGCACCACAACTTGGCCGGAGCCAGCACCTGCCCTGCTGCATCGACCGCGACGAAGCCGTGCTGTTGGCCTGAAACGGCCAGCGCCGCAATGCGCGAGCGCACCGCGGGATCGATCGCAGCGAAGCAGCCGTGCAGTGCCGCGACCCAGTCGGCCGGCTGTTGCTCCCGACTGCCGTCGGCGCCGCTGGCAAGGGCCAACGGTGTGCTGGCGCTGCCGACCACGCAGCGCCCGGCGGGGTCGTAGACCAGCACCTTGAGGCTTTGTGTCCCTGCGTCGATTCCGGCAACCAGATCCATTCCGTCCACCCGTTGTGGTTTAAAGGTAGCGCTACCAATTTTCGGCAACAGCACGCCGTGCTGCTATGTCACGGCCATGCCCCGTTGCCAGGCTTCTGGCGACGCGTGGCAGTAGCGTTCAATGAACGCGACCTGTGACGGCATCTTCGCCAGCTCGTGCTGCACCGGTCGCCGGATGCGATCCAGCAGCGTGTGCAGGTCCGTATCGCTGATGGCACGCGCCAGCGGATGCGGCGGTCCCGGCTGGATGCCCTGCCCCATCAGGACGCTGGTCCAGGAGTCGACACGGAACAGTTCGCCGGGGTCCTGCCAGACGTGGGCACGCTCGCGCCAAGCGCGCAGGCGGACCTGCAGCGACTCGGGCAGCGGCATCTCCCGGCACGCTTTCCACATCGGTTCGTCGCGCTGGTTGGCGTGGTAATGCAGGATGATGAAGTCGCGCACGTGCTCCATTTCCTGGCGGCTGACATCGTTGTACAGGTCCATCAACGACGGGCTGATGCCCTCCAGCGGGAACAACTGGATCAGGCGCACCACAGCGCTGATGGTCAGGTGGATGCTGGTGGATTCCAACGGCTCGATGAACCCGCTGGCAAGCCCCAGCGCCACCACGTTCTTGTTCCATGCCTTCAGCCGACGCCCGCTGCGGAACGGCACCAGCCACGGGTCGCGCAGCGGCCGGCCGTCGATGTCGCGCAGCAGCTTGGCCTGCGCCTCGTCATCGGACATGTGGCGGCTGGAGAACACCAGCCCACAGCCGACCCGGTGCTGGAGCGCGATATGCCAGCGCCACCCGGCTTCGTGTGCGATGGCGCGCGTGTACGGGACCGGTGGATTCACCGACTCGGTCTGCACCGCAACGGCGCGATCGCTGGGCAACCATTCGTGCCAGTCTTCATAGCCGGTATGCAGGGTCTGCTCGGTCAACAGGCCGCGGAATCCGGTGCAGTCAATGAACAGGTCGCCCTCGATGACCTGCCCGTCTTCCAGCACCAGTGATGCCACCGCGCCATCATGGGCGTGTTGACGGACTTCGCGGATCTTGCCTTCCACCCGCCGCAGGCCGTTTGCTTCGGCCTTGCCCCGCAGGAACCTGGCGTAGAGGCTGGCGTCGAAGTGATAGGCGTAGCTGACTTGCGGCTGGGTCTGCAGCGAGAACCGGTCTTCCAGCGAGGCCGCGCTTTCCAGGCAGAAGTCGCCCAGGTCCGAAGGCATGCCCCGGCGCAGGCTGTCCAACCAGAAATGATGGAACGGCGTGGCCCAGGTGCCCTGCCCGATGGTCCCGAAAGGATGGATGAAACGGTCCCCGGGACGCCGCCAGTTCTCGAACGAGATCGACAGCTTGAAGGTGCCGGCCACCGCGCGCAGGAACTCCTGCTCATCGATCTGCAGGAACCGGTGAAACATGCGGATGGGCGGCACGGTGGATTCGCCGACGCCGACCGTACCAATCTGCTCCGACTCCACCAGGACGATGTCCAGCTGATCGCGGAACTGGTGGGCCAGCGCGCAGCCGGCCAGCCAACCGGCCGTGCCGCCGCCGGCGATGACGACTTTCCGGATCCGTCCTTGTGTTGTGTCCACAGCGTTCAATGCGGTGTCCCCATCAGCGGTTGAGTAGCGCCAGGAGCCGGGCACGCATGCGCCGCGCCTGGGTCGTGTCGAACGGTGCCAGCTCACCCCGGGCGGCTTCGGGCAGGTGCTGCCCGGCGCGCTCGGCGGGGCCGAATACGTAGTAATCGAAGATCGCCGCCCAGGCCTGTTTCTCACGCGGTGGCAGATCGCGCAGGGCCCACATCGCATGCTGCAGCGCCGGTAGAGGCGAGGCGAGCACGCTTGGCGAACGGCGCCACCAGTAGTTCACCAGCACGTTGAACGGTTCGAGGCTGCGCACGTGGTGCCACCACAGGCTTGGAATGAAGAGCGCATCACCGGGCCCCAGCTCGGCGGTCTGCGCGCTTGCCAGTGCATCGGCGAAACGCGGATGCAGGTCGAAATCCGGACGCTCGAAATCCACCACGCTGACCACCTGCCCGCCGGGGGTAGGCTCCATCGGGCCCGGGTAGAGGTTGTCGATCTGCTCGGGCGGGAACAGGGTGAACCGGCGACGGCCGACCGCGCAGCACGCCAGGTTTTCCGGGGTGTCGTAATGGCAGGAGGCGGTTACCCGGTTGCCGATCCAGATACTGGCCGGGGCATCGATGCCCTGCCCCGCCAGCCCGGCGGTGTTGTGCTCCGCAAATCCCGGCAGTGCCCGCGCGACCGGCAGCGAGGCCACGTAGTAGGTCGGCGGGCTGGGCGAATCGAGGTGATCGGCGATCGCGTCCAGCACGTCTGTCAGCCCGCCGCGCCGGACCTCGACGTTCAACGCGGTGAAGTCCGCGTTGTAGAACGGTCGTCCTTCAATGCTGGCATCGCCGTAGGAGTACGGGACAGGCGAGCCGGCGTCGAAACGACGCAGGTAGGCCATGGCCTCCTGGGGGCCGCGCAAGCCGGCCTGCACCAGTCCCCAGTCGCGCGCGATGCCGCGCAGCACCACCGGTTCGCCAGCGTCGACCAGGGCCTCCAAGGGCAGCGCCGTGGGATCCAGGCCTTCCAGGGTGCGCATGGCGACGGCGTCCCGCACCGGTCAGTTCCTGCCTGCCGCAGCCGCGGCATCGTGCACGCGCAGGCGACGCTGTTTCTCGGCTATCAGGCGACGCATGTTGTGCAGCGACGCCAGCATCAGATAGGCCCCTTCCAGGTAGCCGGCGCGGTTGAGTCCGGCCAACGCGTCGCCGTCCAGCAGGGCCAGCCGGTCGCGGTCGATCGCGTGCAGGCCGTTGACCGCGAACCGATGCTCCGTGTCGACCTGCACCTCCAGCGTGAGCGGTTGAATCAGGGCGTGCGCGTCGAGCGCGGCAAACATCTCCGCGCCAAACCCGTGGCCGTCGTGGATGCCACGCAGTACGTTGGCAATGTGGTCCAGGTAAGGGGTGGTCCCCCCTTGCGGCAGGAACACCGGCTCACCCTGCATCGCGGTCACGCGCGGATGATCGAGATCCACGTGCAGCACCGCTTCGCGGCTGAGCGTGCCATCGATGTGGCGGTCCTGGAATCCGATCAGGAACGGTCCCTTTGCCGCGGCCCCCGGCAGATAGGAGGCATTCCAGCGTCCGTCCTGCAGGAACAGATTCTCATGCTGCTCGAACCCGAGCAGAGCCACCGATTGCCAAGCGCCACTGTCGGCGTCCTGGCGCAGGAAGATGGGATATTCCCGCTGCAGTTCGGCGAACTCGCTCGGGTAGGCCGGCACCATTCCCACCGCGTCACCGAATTCGGGCCCGAAGCCAGTGGCCACGCGCAGGTCGTGGTGGGCGAT
>Ga0247812_10000655_pt1 | contig 20730 bp, 18 predicted proteins | sample UWRJL149409B1_FD_178011 | JGI IMG/M metagenome (GOLD analysis project Ga0247812, IMG submission 178011) | Plant litter microbial communities from Arlington Agricultural Research Station in Wisconsin, United States - UWRJ-L149-409B-1 | ecosystem: Environmental > Terrestrial > Plant litter >...
CGGGGATGGTTGCGACGTCGATGGTCATGGTGTGTACTCCAGTGATTCGGACTTTACGAGCACGGCGGTGCCCATAGGTTCATTCAAGCGTATGGACCTGGACACTATTCCCGAACGACGAAAAAACTTTTAGCGACAACTAAAATGGCACTGTGATGATCCGCGAACTCCGGCCCGCCGACCTGCCCCGCCTGGTCGAGCTGAACAACCACAACGTGCCGGCGGTGTCGCCGAGCGACCCGGACGGCATGACCGCGCTCATCGCGGCGACCGACCTGACGGTGGCCGTCGTCGACGAGACCGACCCCGCGACGGTGCTCGGGTTCGCCCTGCTCTTCCGGGCGGGCGCCGACTACGCCAGCGAGAACTACCGCTGGTTCGAGGCTCGAGGCGACGACTTCTTCTACGTCGACCGCATCGTCGTGGCCGACGAGGCGCAGAACGCCGGGGTCGGGCGTGCGCTCTACGCCGCGATCTTCGCGGCGGCTCGGGAACGCGGTCTCGCCCGGGTGACCTGCGAGGTCAACGTCGAGCCGCCGAACCCCGGATCGATGCGCTTCCACGGCCGCCTGGGCTTCGCCGAGGTCGGCCGCCAGTCGACCAAGAACGACACGATCGTCGTGGCCATGCTGGCGGCCGCCGTCTAGAACCGCCTAGTGCTGCAGGATGACCGCCGCGTGGGCGGGCAGGGTCAGCACCGTGCCCGCGACGTTCGCCGCGTCATCAGTCGCCAGAAGCACGGTCGCCTCGAGCACGGGCAGTGACAGCTCGTCGAGACCGAAGTTCACCACGATCGACACGTCGTCGCGCTCGACCAGGAACCACCGCAGGTCGTCGTCGAACGCGGCACGCACGCGCGAGAACGCGGGATCGGTGAGCGCCGGAGTCGCCCGGCGCAGCGCGATGAGTTCGCGGTACAACCCGAGCAGCCGGGCGTGGTCGCCCTCGCCGACCGTCGACCAGTCGAGCTTCGACCGCTCGAAGGTCTGCGGGTCTTGCGGGTCGGGAACCGTGTCGGGATCCCAGCCCATTGCCTCGAACTCGGCGATGCGGCCCTCGGCCGTGGCCTTGCCCAGTTCGGGTTCCGGATGCGACGTGAAGAACTGCCACGGCGTGGTCGCGCCGAACTCCTCGCCCATGAACAACATGGGCGTGTACGGCGAGCACACGGTGAGCACGGCGGCGATCGCGAGCTGGCCGTAGTCGAGTGTCGCGGTGAGCCGGTCGCCCGCGGCGCGGTTGCCGATCTGGTCGTGGTCTTGCGAGAACGTGACGAGCCGCCAGGTGGGCATCACCGGGTCGATCGGCACGCCGTGGTCGCGCTTCCGGAACGACGAGAACGTGCCGTCGTGGAAGAAGCCGCTCGTCGTGACCTTGGCCAGCGACTCGAGCGAGGCGAAGTCGGCGTAGTAGCCGCTCGTCTCGCCGGTGAGGGCCACGTGCAGGGCGTGGTGGTAGTCGTCGCTCCACTGGGCGGCGAGCCCGAGGCCGTTGGCCTCGCGGGGCGCGACGAGCGAGGCGTCGTTCATGTCGCTCTCGGCGATGAGGGTGAGCGGGCGACCGACATGGGCGCTCAGCGCGTCGGCCTCCTGGGCCAGCTCCTGCAGGATGTGCGGGATCGCCGTGTCGACGAGCGCGTGCACCGCGTCGAGGCGCAGGCCGTCGACGTGGAAGTCGTCGAGCCACATGAGCGCGTTGTCGAGGATGTACCGGCGCACCTCGGCCTCGTCGAGATTGACCGACGAGCCCCAGGTGTTGGCGCTCTCCGAGTGCAGGTACGGCCCGTACTGCGGCAGGTAGTTGCCGCTCGGACCGAGGTGGTTGTAGACGACGTCCTGGATGACCCCGAGGCCGAGGGCGTGGCAGGCGTCGACGAAACGCTGGTAGGCCTCCGGGCCGCCGTAGGTCTCCTGCACCGAGTACCAGAGCACACCGTCATAGCCCCAGTTGTGCGTGCCGTTGAAGCTGTTCACGGGCAGCACCTCGACGAAGTCGATGCCGAGGTCGACGAGGTGGTCGAGGCGTGCGATCGCCGAATCGAGGGTGCCCTCGGGCGTGAACGTGCCGACGTGCATCTCGTAGATGACGCCGCCGGCGAGCTGGCGGCCGGTCCAGGCGCCGTCGGTCCAGGCGAACGCGGCCGCGTCGAACACGGCGCTCGCACCGTGCACGCCGTCGGGCTGGCGCCGCGACCGGGGGTCGGGCAGCAGGTCTCCGCCGTCGATGCGGTAGCCGTAGCGGGTGCCGGGGGCGGTCGCCACGGTGGTGCCGGCCGGCAGCGCCCATGCTCCGCCGCCCGCCGACTCGAGCGCCACGGCCTCGCCGTCGACGTCGAGATCGACGCGGGAGGCGAGCGGGGCCCAGACCCGGTAGGAACGTCCGTCGTAGTCGCGGTTCGTCACTCTGCCTCCTCCACCGGGGCGAGCAGCGCCACCGGGTACTTCTCGAACAATTCGGCGAACAGCACGTTGCCGCCCGGGTAGCGCTTGCCGGTGAGCACGTCTTCGAGTTCGTGGCCGGGCAGCATGATGGCGGTGTCGCCCCAGCCCTCGCCGGCTGCGAGGCCGACGGGCAGGCGGGTGGCGAGCGTCACGGCGCCGCCGCGGTCGAACGCGACGACGTGGCGTGCGCGTTCGCCGAGCGCCTCGAGGGGCGCGTACCTGGTGAACAGTTCCGGACGGTCGCGGCGCAGGCGAAGCGCGCGCGAGGTGACGAGCAGCTTGGCCGCTCCCGTGGCGTCGACGGGCGGATGCGCCCCTTCCTCCACGGCCTCGAGGTACAGGCGGCGGATGTCGTAGTCGACCGGCCTGCGGTTGTCGGGGTCGACGAGGCTGGTCTCCCACAGCTCGCTGCCCTGGTAGACGTCGGGCACGCCGGGGGCGGTGAGCTGCACGAGCTTCGCGGCGAGCGAGTTCGACCATCCGGCGTCGGCGATCTCCTTCACGAATCCTTCGATGATGCCGCGCACCTGCGGATCGTCGAAGGCGCTGTCGACGAGCCGGTGCATACGCGCTTCGAATTCTTCGTCGGGCGCGGTCCACATCGTCGAGTTGCCGGCCTCGCGGGCCGCCTTCTCGGCGTAGTCGTGCAGGCGCTCGGCGCTGACCGGCCAGGCGCCGACCGCGGCCTCCCAGAGGAGGTTCTCGAGCGGACCGTCGCCGAGGGGCGCCAGCTCGCGCAGGCGGCCGAGCACGGCCTCCCAGCGTTCGGGCAGCTCGGAGAGCACGGTGATGCGGGCGCGGGTGTCTTCGCCGCGCTTCGTGTCGTGGGTCGACAGCGTCGTCATCGAGCCGGGCATGCTCGCCTGGCGGTCGCTCTGGCGCTGGTGGAACTCGGTGACCCCGATGCTGAACTCTTCGGGGTCGGCACCCACCTCGGTGAGCGATCCGAGCCGGGAGTAGCGGTAGAACGCGGTGTCTTCGACGCCCTTCGCCATCACCATGCCCGATGTCTGCTGGAAGCGCACGGCCATCGGCTGCTCGGGGTCGAGCAGGACGGGCAGCAGCTCGCCGATCGTCGCGGAGAGCTCGGGGCGGTGGCGCACGGCGAGCTCGGCCGCCTCGTGCAGGTGCTCGGCACCGGCCGGCAGGTACGACCGGTAGACGGGGAAGCAGGCGAGCAGTTCGGCGACCGCGTCGGCCACCAGCTCGGCGTCGGAATCGGGCCGGGCGACCGCGTACTCGCGGGCGAGGCGCTGCACCTCGGAGTTGAGGATGCCGTCGGCGATCGCGCGCTTGGTGCCGTGGATGAGCGTCTTCCACTCCACCGGCTGGGCGCGCTCGCGCAGCGCCGTGTCGATCGCGTCGAGCTTCTTGCGGCCGTGCCGGTCGACGAAGACGCGGTCGATGTCGGCGAGGGCGTCGTAGCCGGTGGTGCCGGCGGTGGCCCAGAACGCGGGCAGCTTCTCGTCGCCCTCGAGGATCTTCTCGACGAGCACGTACGTGCCGCCGGTCGCCTTGGCGAGCGTGTCGAGGTAGCCGCCAGGGTCGGCGAGGCCGTCGGGGTGGTCGACGCGCAAGCCGTCAGCCAGGCCCTCGGTGATCCAGCGCACGATCTCGGCGTGCGACTCGTCGAACACCCACGGCACCTCGACGCGCACACCGGCGAGGGTGTTCACGGCGAAGAACCGGCGGTAGTTGAGCTCGGAGTCGGCGCGGCGCCAGTTGATCAGCTCGTAGTTCTGGCGGGCGTGCACCTCGCGTGCGGACGCCCCGTCGTCGGCGGTGCCCGCCGCGACCGGGTACTTGTTGTCGAAGTAGTGCAGCTCGCTGCCGACCAGCTCGAGGTCGTCGAGCGCGTCGGTGCCAGAGCCCGTCGACGGGCCGTCGCCGAGGACGGGTACGCGCAGCTTGCCGCCGCCGAACTCCCAGTCGATGTCGAACGCCTCGGCGTAGCGCGAGTCGCGGCCCTTCTCGAGCACGTCCCACCACCAGGCGTTCTGCGTCGCGTCGGCCACCCCGAGGTGGTTGGGCACGATGTCGACGAGCAGCCCGAGGCCCGCGTCGTGCGCGGCCTTCGACAGCGCGGCCAGCCCCTCGGGGCCGCCGCGCGCCGGGTCGACGATCGAATTGTCGACCACGTCGTAGCCGTGGTCGGAGCCCGTGGTCGACCGCAGCACGGGGGAGACGTAGACCCAGTCGGCGCCGAGCGCGCTGAGGTAGTCGACGAGGCCGGCCGCGGCGAAGAGGTCGAACTCGGCGGTGATCTGCAGGCGGTAGGTGGAGACCGGCAGCGCGTTCACGGCGGCCATTACTCGACCACCGGCCGTGCGGGGGCGTTGATCGGCGTCGTCGTGCCCGAGAGCGCGATGAGCGAGGCCGCCACCGAGTTGTCGGCGGCTTCCGGCTCAGGGCCGGTCGACTGGCGCAGGATGAGCGCCGAGACCGCCTGCGCGGTCACCGTGTCGCCGGCGAGACGCGGGTCGGTCGAGACCCCGGCCCCCGCGGTATCGACCACGATCTCCCACGCCGAGGCGTACTCGTCTTCGGGCAGCGTGAACTCGACCGCTTCGGTGTGCGCGTTGAGCAGGATGAGGAAGTGCACGTCGGTGATCGGCTCGCCGCGCATGTCTTTGCCGCGGATTCCGCCTCCGTTGAGGAAGACGGCGATCGACCGGCCGAAGCCCGAGTCCCAGTCTTCCGGCGCCATGGCGTTGCCGTCGGGTGCCAACCAGCCGATGTCGGGCAGCGGTTCGCCCTGCGCGCGGCGCACGGGGCGGCCGTCGAAGAAGCGGCTGCGACGGAACGTCGGGTGCTCTTTGCGCAGGTGCGCGATCGCCGCGACGAACTCCATCAGGGGAGCGTCGGCCTTGTCCCAGTGGATCCAGCTCAGCTCGTTGTCTTGCGCGTAGCCGTTGTTGTTGCCGTTCTGGGTGCGTCCGATCTCGTCGCCGTGCAGCATCATCGGCACGCCCTGCGAGATCAGCAGCGTGGTGAGGAAGTTGCGCTGCTGCCTGGCGCGCATCTCGAGCACCTTCGGGTCATCCGTCGGCCCTTCGACCCCGAAATTGTACGAGCGGTTGTGCGATTCGCCGTCGTTGTTGTCTTCGCCGTTGGCGTCGTTGTGCTTGTCGTTGTACGACACGAGGTCGGCCAGTGTGAAGCCGTCGTGCGCGGTGACGAAGTTGATGGATGCGACCGGGCGACGGCCCGACTGCTCGTAGAGGTCGGCGCTACCGGTCAGGCGCTCGGCGAACTCGCCGAGGGTCGAGGGCTCGCCCTTCCAGAAGTCGCGCACGGTGTCGCGGTACTTGCCGTTCCACTCGGTCCACTGCGGCGGGAAGTTTCCGACCTGGTAGCCGCCGGGGCCGACGTCCCACGGCTCGGCGATGAGCTTCACCTGCGACACGATCGGGTCTTGCTGCACGAGCTCGAAGAATGTCGACAGCTTGTCGACGTCGTAGAACTCGCGGGCGAGGGTCGACGCGAGGTCGAACCGGAATCCGTCGACGTGCATCTCGGTCACCCAGTAGCGCAGCGAGTCCATGATGAGCTGCAGCGTGTGCGGGTGGCCGACGTTGAGCGAGTTGCCGGTGCCGGTGTAGTCCATGTAGTACTCGGGGCTGCCGTCGACGTGGCGGTAGTAGGCCTTGTCGTCGATGCCGCGCATCGACAGCATCGGGCCGAGGTGGTTGCCCTCCGCGGTGTGGTTGTAGACCACGTCGAGGATGACCTCGATGCCGGCGTCGTGCAGCGACCGAACCATGCCCTTGAACTCCTGCACCTGCTGGCCGAGCTCGCCGTTGGAGGCGTAGCCGGAGTGCGGCGCGAAGAATCCGATGGTGTTGTACCCCCAGTAGTTGCTGAGGCCCTTCTCCTGCAGTGCGGAGTCGTTGACGAACTGGTGCACCGGCATCAGCTCGACCGCGGTCACACCCAGCTTCTGGAAGTGCTCGATCATCACCGGGTGTGCGACTCCGCCGTAGCTGCCGCGCTGGTCTTCGGGGATTCCCGGGTGCAGCTTGGTGAGGCCCTTGACGTGCGCCTCGTAGATGAACGTGTCGCTGTACGGCGTGCGCGGGTGGCGGTCGCCCGCCCAGTCGAAGTACGGGTTGATGACGACGCCGAGCATGGTGTGCGCGGCCGAGTCGTCGTCGTTGCGCGAGAGCGGGTCGCCGAAGTTGTAGGGGAAGACGCTCGGGTCCCAGTCGATGACGCCGGTCGTCGATTTGGCGTACGGGTCGAGCAGCAGCTTGTTCGGGTTGCTGCGGTCGCCCTTCAGGGGGTCGTAGTCGCCGTGCACGCGGTAGCCGTAGCGCTGCCCGGGCTGCACCTGCGGCAGATAGCCGTGCCAGACATTCGCGTCGACCTCGGTGAGCTCGAACCGCGTCTCGTTGTGGTCGTCGTCGAACAGGCAGAGTTCGATTTTTTCAGCGGACTCGCTGAACAGTGCGAAGTTCGTTCCGTTTCCGTCATAGGTTGCGCCGAGCGGGTAGGCAGATCCGGGCCAGACAGTCATCAATCCCCTTTGTAGACGTGGTGGGTCGCTGATCACGATAGACGGTGCCCCTGCGCACTGTCACAGTTTTGCCGGGGTGCACTACCTGTGCTAGTCGCTAGGGTGAGGGCGTGACTCGCTACGTGGCCCTGCTCAGGGGGATCAACGTCGGCACCGCGAAACCGATCGCGATGGCCGACCTGCGCGCCTGCTTCGAGGCGCTCGGCTTCACCGGTGTGCGCACACTGCTTCGCAGCGGCAACGTCGTGTTCGACGCGGACGGCGCCGTCGACGCCGGGTCGCTCGAATCGGCGATCGCTGCGGCCACGGGGGTGTCGGCCGGGGTCGTGCTCGTCGACGACGCCCGCTTCCGGAGCATCGTCGCCGAGAATCCGTTAGCGTCCGTGGCATCCGACCCTTCTCGCGCGCTCGTCTATTTTCTCGACGAGGTTCCGGATGACACGGGGCGCGGCCGCCCGACGGACGACGAGCTGCTTCCCGAACGCCTGGCGTTCGGCCCGCAGGCGATCTACCAGTGGTGCCCCGACGGCATCTCGCAGTCGCGCGTGCCGCCGAAGTTCTTCACGACCCTCGGCACCACCGCTACCGGACGCAACCTGCGCACCGTCGAGAAGATCGTGGCGCTGCTCGACGCACCATAGGGTGAGGGGATGCTGACCTCCGCCGACCTGCTCGACGCCCGCTTCACCGTGACGAAGTTCCGGGAGGGGTACGAGCAGCCCGCGGTGACCGAGTCGCTCGCTCGGCTCGGTGCAGCGCTCGCCGCGTGGGAGGCGGGCGCGACGGCGGGGCTGACGGCCGACGAGGCGGCGGCCACACGGCTGCCGACCACGAAGTTCGACAACGGATTCGACCAGGACGAGGTCGACGTGCTGCTCGAACGGGCGGTCGCCGCCCTGCGCGAGCACGAGGCCGCGCCGGTCGCCGCGCCCGTCGAAGCGCCGCCCGCCGACCTGCTGCCGTCGTCGGCGCTCGCCGGCGCGACCTTCCGCACCACGCGCTTCCGCTCGGGCTACTCGATCGCCGGAGTCGACGGCTTCCTCGCCGCCGCCCGCGAGCTGATCTCCTCCTACGAACGCACGGGGGAGGCGCCCGAGCCCGCGCCGTTCGCTTCGGCCGACGTCGTCAACGTGCGGTTCGCGACCACGACGTGGCGGCGCGGCTACGAGCAGAACGAGGTGGGCGAGGTTCTCACCGCGGTCATCGCGACCCTGGCCTACTACGAGCGGGTAGCGGCCGCCCGCTGACGCCGCGCGTCGTGCGGCGCTAGCTGTGGCGCTTCGGCAGCCATTCGGCGCCGAGCACCGCGGCCTGGGTGCGCCGCTGCATCCCGAGCTTCGACAGGATTCCGCTGACGTTGTTCTTCACGGTCTTCTCGGCGAGGAAGAGCGCGCCCGCGATCTCGCGGTTCGACATGCCCTCGGCGATGAGCGCGAGGATCTCGGTCTCGCGCGGGGTGAGCAGCCCGAGCGGCGACGCGGCGGCGCCGGGTGAGCGCACGCGGTCGAGCACACGTTCGGTGACCGTCGGGTCGAGCAGCTTCTCGCCCGCCGCCACCGAGCGGATCGCGTCGACCAGGCTCGCGCCGCGCACCTCCTTGAGCAGGTAGCCGTCGGCGCCGGCCAGTACCGCGGCGAGCACGGCCTCGTCGTCGTCGAACGAGGTGAGGATGAGGCAGCGGATGCCCGGATCGGCGCTCTTCACGTCGCGGCACACGTCGATGCCGCTGCCGTCGGGAAGGCGCCCGTCGAGGATCGCGACCGTCGCGCCGGAGGCCACGATCGCCGCCGCCGCTCCGGTGGCCACGCCGCTCTCGCCGACCACGGCGAAATCGGGCTCTTCGGAGAGCAGGTCGATGAGCCCGCGTCGCACGATCTCGTGATCGTCGAGCAAGAACAGCCTCACGGGGGCGTTCACAGGTTCACCACGGGCACTGCCCAATCGATCGTCGTTCCCGAAGGCGCGCGTGCGGCCGTGGCAAACCTACCGCCTCGGGCGAGGGCGCGGTGGTCGAGGTTGTTCAGGCCGCTGCGTTTGCCGACCTCGCCGAGGCCGCGGCCGTTGTCGGTGACGACGACCCTCACCTCGGTGGCGGAGACGGCGATCGTGATGTCGACACGTGTGGCGTCGGCGTGCCGCACCACGTTGCTCAGAGCCTCGCGCAGTACGGCGGAGACCTCGTCGCCGAGCTCGCTGTCGATGAGGGTGTCGACGGGGCCGCGGAAGTCGAGCGACGAGTCGATGCCCTCGCCCTCGAGGATCTCGCGCACCAGCTGGTTGAACCGCTTCTTCTGGCTCCAGGTGGTGGCGCTCGGTGTCGTTCCGAGCTGGAAGATGGTCTGCCTGATCTGCCGGATGGTCACGTCGATCGCGTCGACCTGGGCCGAGATGCGCGCCGCGACCTGTGAGGTGGCCGAGCCGACGATGCTCTGCAGGCCGAGGCCCACGGCGAACAGGCTCTGGATGACGTGGTCGTGCAGGTCGCGTGCGATGCGGTCGCGTTCTTCGGTGAGGGCGACGTGTTCGCGGTTATTGCGGGCCATGGCGAGTTCGCGCGCGATGGCGACGCTGCGGGCGAACCGCTTCGCCATGCGCCGTTCCGCCACCGTGTACGGGTGCCCGTGGGCGTCGCGGGTGATGACGAGCGCGCCCTCCCGGGTGGCCTCGATGTCGCCCCACGGGATGACCATGGTCGACCCGATGAGCGCGCTCGCCCAGATCTCGATGTCGTGGAAGGCGGCAGGCCTGTCGTCTTTCAGCTCGAGCGCGCGACGCACCCGGGCGGGGAGGGCGGCGATCTCGTCGTCGGCCACCGTGCCGGTGGCGTCGGCGAGCGGGCCGAACTTCTGGGCGAAGGGCAGGGCGTCGGGTTCGTCGCTCGGCAGCACGAGTCCGACGAACGAGGCGTCGGCGAGCGAGAGGATGAGGTCGGCGATGGGGGCGACGTCGGTCTCGCCGAGGTCGCCGGAGAGCAGGCGCTGGTTGATCTCCTCGGATGCCGCGAGCCAGCGTTGCCCGAGGTGGGCCTCCTCGTAGAGGCGGGCGTTGGCGATGGCGGTGCCGGCCATGGTGGCGAGGGTGAGGATGATCTTCTCGTCGATGTCGTCGAAGTGTCCGCGCGCGCTGCCGGTGAGGTAGAGGTTGCCGTAGACGATGCCGCCGATGCGCACCGGCACACCGAGGAAGCTCTCCATCGGCGGGTGCCCGTGCGGGAAACCGACCGAGCGCTCGTCGCGGGAGAGGTGTTCGAGACGGATCGGGCGGGCCTCGGCGATGACCGAGCCGAGCAGGCCGTGCCCGCTCGGCGGTGCGCCGAGCTGCGCGACGATGCCGTCGCTCATGCCCACGTGGATGAACTCCTCGAGCATGCCGTCGGGGGAGATGACGCCGATCGCGCCGTAGCTCGCCGAGGCGAGATCGCAGGCGACCTGTACGACGTTGTGCAGCGCGGTCGGCAGCTCGAGGTCGGAGGAGATGGCCTGCGAGGCGGCGACGAGGCGGGCGAGCTGGTCGCGGGCGGCCGCGGGCGTCTCCGCCCTGCTCAGGATCTCGCCGACGAGGTCGATGAGCGAGAGCCCGCCATCTGTCTCGTGCGAAAACGCCATGGGTACAGCGTATTCGAGCTTTGCTGTGCGGAAGGCTCGCCCGCCGGTCGGACAGATGTCGGTGGCCCGGTCTACCCTCGGCGCGGGAGGAGAACCGTGGCAGAACCCGTGGGCGCCTGGTGGGCGCGGCGACAGTGGTCGAAGGGCACCGACGTGCCCTACGCGATCGGCACCTACCGCGACGACTGGCAGCGCTACCCGGTGCTCATCCGGCAGTACCACCCCGAGTTCAACGAGGGCGTCACCCTCACCCAGGTGCCCCCGCTCGCCGAGGTTCTGCTCGTCTGGCAGTGCGACGCCGGCCACACCTTCGTGGCCACCCCCGAAGAGCAGCGCAACCGGCCCGGGCGTGAGCGGCGCAAGTCGTCGTGGTGTCCCGACTGCGCGGCGCTCGCCGTGAAGCGCCGGCCGCCTATTGCCGCCGCCCCCGAGGCGCCGGCGCCACCGTACGTGTGCGGGCATCCGCGCGATCCGCGCCGCATCGAGACCGGCGACGGCGACGACCGCTGCTACCTCTGCCGCCGCCTCGACGGCTCGGCCGTCACCCGCGAGCGGCTGCTGTCGATCGTGACCCCCGGCCAACGCGACGCCCTCGCCGTCGAGACCGGAACCGCCGCGAAGTACCGCTGGGTGTGCGGGCGCGGCCACGGCACCTGGGAGTCGACGGTCGAGCGTATGCTCGGCGGCCGGGGCTGCCGCACCTGCCAGAACGCGTCGCTCGGCGCGAACCGGGTCGCGGTGGGCGAGGCGTTCGTGAGCGCGCTCGCCCCGAAGCCCGCGTCGGCGGTCGAGGGCGACCTGCGTCAACGTGTGGAGGAGCGCTACGACTTCGACCTGGGCAACAACGCGATCCGGGTGGCGAAGCCCTTCTTCAACCAGCTCGAGATCTGGCCCGACATCATCGTTCCCGAGCTGCGCGTCGCGATCGAGTACGACAGCGTCGGCAGGCACGGGCTCGAACACGTCGGCCGTCACGAAGAAAAAGACCGGAAGAAAGACCGGATGCTGCGCGCCACCGGCTGGCAGGTGATCCGGGTGCGCACCGGCCGCCTGCTGCCGCTCGGCCCGCACGACCTCGTCGCCGGCTCGGTCTCGAACGCGCTGATCGACCGGCTCGACGCCGAACTCGCGGCGATCGCGGGCGAGCTGATGGTGGCGTCGTACCGGCGCTGAGGGGCGTGCCCCGACTGCCCGACAGGAGCCGCGGCATCCGCCCGTCTGATCCGTCCTGTCGACCGCGCGCCCGGGTGGATTCGTCCTGTTGAAGCGGCGACCCGTCGGAGGCGTACACTGATCTCGAACACGGGAGTCCGGTGAGCCGGGCTGAGAGGAAGCTAACCCAAGCTTCGACCGTCGAACCTGATCTGGATCATGCCAGCGCAGGGAGGCATTCTCACGGGGAGATCGATATCTCTCTCAACCCGTGCCTATTTCAGCGACTGAAAGGGCACGACACGTGCAAACACGCAACAAATCATTGGCAGGGGCGGGCATCCTGCTCGCCGTCGGTCTCGCCGTCAGCTCGTGCGCGAGCGACGCCGCCCCCGGCGCGACGCCCGACAAACTCGTGCTCGTCACGCACGATTCGTTCAACCTGAGCGAGGGCACCCTCGAGAAGTTCACCGACGAGACCGGCATCGAGGTGGAGGTGCAGGCATCCGGCGACGCGGGCCAGCTGGTCAACAGCCTCGTGCTCACAAAAGACTCGCCGCTCGGCGACGTCGTCTTCGGCATCGACAACACCTTCGCGAGCCGCGCGGTGAACGAGGGTGTGCTCGCCGACTACGCGTCGAAAGACCTGACCGACGCCGAAGAGCAGTACCTGCTCCCGGCCGGCAGCGGGCGGGAGCAGCTCACCCCGATCGACAACGGCGACGTCTGCGTCAACGTCGACCACGAGTGGTTCGCCGAGGCCGGCATCGACGAACCGGCGACGCTCGACGACCTGCTGAAGCCGGAGTACAAGGACCTCTTCGTGACCCCCGCCGCGAACTCGTCGTCGCCGGGGCTCGCCTTCCTGCTCGCGACCATCGCGGCGTTCGGAGACGGCACGGCGGACGGCGACGGCTGGCAGGGCTACTGGTCGAAGCTCGTCGACAACGGCGTGAAGATCGACGCCGGCTGGAGCGACGCCTACTACGTCGACTTCTCCGGGCCCTCGAGCGACGGCGACCGTCCGCTCGTGGTCAGCTACGCGTCGAGCCCGCCCGCCGAGGTCACCGAGGGCGCGACCGAGGCCCCCACCGGGGCTCTGCTCGACACCTGCTTCCGCCAGACCGAGTACGCCGGCGTCATCGCAGGCACCGAGAACCAGGCGGCCGCCGAGAAGCTCGTCGACTTCCTGTTCTCGACCACCGTGCAGAACGACATCCCCGAGAACATGTACGTGTTCCCGGTGAACGTCGAGGCGACGTTGCCCGAGACCTGGGCGCAGTTCGCCGCGATCGCCGACGACCCCTTCGTCGTCGCGCCCGACGAGATCGACGCGAACCGCGAGTCCTGGCTCTCCGAGTGGGCGGCGATCGCGACTCCGTGACCTCGCGCGTGAGAGTTCGACCGGCACCGGGCACGATCCTCGCGATCGTGCTCGGTGCCGGCGTGCCCGTCGCGTTCGTCGGTGTCTTCTTCGCCTGGCCCGTGGCCGCGATGGTCGGCCGCGGACTCTTCGTCGACGGCGCACTCGACCTGACCGGCTTCGGCGAGGTGCTCGCGCGGCCGCGCACCCTGCGGCTGATCGGCCTGACGATCGGGCAGGCCGCGCTCGCGTCGGTCGTCTGCGTCGTGCTCGGACTGCCGATCGCGCACGTCCTGTATCGCCTGAGATTCAGGGGCCAGCGGATGCTGCGGGCCCTCGTCGTGCTGCCGTTCGTGTTGCCCACCGTCGTCGTCGGTGTGGCGTTCCGCACGCTGCTGCGCGAGGGCGGGCTGCTCGGCTCGCTGCAGCTCGACGGGACATTCGCCGCGATCATGCTCGCCCTCGTCTTCTTCAACGTGGCGGTCGTCGTGCGCACGGTCGGAACCACGTGGGAGGGTCTCGACAAACGGCAGGAGGAGGCCGCCCGCGTGCTCGGCGCGTCGCCGGTGCGGGTGTGGCTCACGGTGACCCTGCCGCGGCTCGCGCCCGCGATCACCTCGGCAGCATCCATCGTCTTCCTGTTCTGCTCCACCGCGTTCGGCGTCGTGCTCGTGCTCGGCGGCACGAAGTTCGGCACGATCGAGACCGAGATCTACCTGCTCACGACCCAGTTTCTCGACCTGCGCGGGGCGAGTGTGCTGTCGGTGACGCAACTCGTCGTCGTCGTGTTGGTGCTGCTCGTCGCGGCCCGCGCCCGCGGACGGCGCACCGCCCAGAGACGCGTCGACTCGGCGCGCTCGGGTCGGGTGCCCCGTCTCGGCGACCTGCCGGCCATCGTCGTGACCGTCGCGGTCGCCGGCTTCCTCGCCCTGCCGATCGTCGCCCTGCTGCTGCGGTCGTTGCGCACCGCCGACGGCTGGGGCCTCGGCAACTACCTCGCGCTCGGCACCACAGGCAGCCGCAACGCGCTCGTCGTTCCGGTCTGGGTCGCGCTCGGCAACTCGCTCGCCATCGCCGTGCAGGCCACCGCACTCGCCCTCGTCGTCGGACTCGCCGCGAGCCTGGTGATCTCGCGCCGACCCCGGTCGCTCGGGCTGCGCCGCTCGCTCGCCGGCTTCGACGCGGTACTCATGCTGCCGCTCGGTGTGAGCGCGGTCACCGTGGGATTCGGCTTCCTCATCACGCTCAACACCCCGCCGTTCGACCTGCGGTCGTCGCCCGTTCTCGTGCCGATCGCGCAGGCGCTCGTGGCGCTGCCGCTCGTGGTGCGCACCATCCTGCCCGTGCTGACCGGCATCGACGGGCGGATGCGCGAGTCGGCGGCCGTGCTCGGCTCGCCGCCGTGGCGGGTGCTGCGGGACGTGGATCTCGCCATCGTCGGGCGACCCGTGCTCGCGGCATCCGGATTCGCTTTCGCGGTCGCTCTCGGCGAGTTCGGCGCGACCAGCTTTCTCTCGCGCCCCGACCGGCCCACGCTGCCTGTCGTGATCTTCCGGCTGATCGGGCTGCCCGGCGGCGACAATTTCGGAATGGCCATCGCGGCCTCGGTCGTGCTGGCGGCGGTGACGGTCGCGGTGATCGCGCTCGTCGAGCGGCTGCGCGTGGGAACGATGGGGGCCTTCTAGATGACCGCACTGACCATCGACGGCGTGACCGTCTCGTTCGACGGCACGGCCGCCGTCGACGACGTGAGCCTCGGCCTCGAGCCGGGCGAGGTGCTCGGTATCCTCGGGCCGTCGGGTAGCGGAAAGTCGACCCTGCTGCGGTCGATCGCCGGGCTCGAGCGGCTCGACGCCGGGCGCATCGCCTGGCACGGCGACGACATCACCGCCGTGCCCGTGCACCGGCGCGGTTTCGCGCTGATGTTCCAAGACGGACAGCTGTTTCCGCACCGCACGGTCGCGCAGAACATCGCGTATCCGTTGCGCATCGCCCGCACGCCGTCGCACGCCCGCGTCGCAGAACTGCTCGCCCTCGTCGGCCTCGCCGGATTCGGCGACCGCCGGGTCACCGAGCTCTCGGGCGGCGAACAGCAGCGGGTGGCGCTCGCCCGGTCGCTCGCCGCCGAACCGCGCCTGCTGCTGCTCGACGAGCCGCTCTCGTCGCTCGACCGGGAGCTGCGTGAGCGGCTGGCCGGCGACCTGCGCCGCATCCTCGACGAGACCGGCACGACCGCCGTCTTCGTCACCCACGACCAAGACGAGGCGTTCGCCGTCTCCGACCGCGTCGCCGTGATGATCGGGGGACGGGTGCGGCAGACCGGCACGCCCGCCGAGGTCTGGCGCCGCCCGGCCTCGGCCGAGATCGCCCGCTTCCTCGGCTACACGACGGTGCTCGGCGGCGACGCCGCGCGGCTCGTGCGCCCCCGATCCGACGGTGCGATCGCGCTGCGGGCAGCGGCCCTCGTGGTGACGCACGGCGGTCCGGTCGCGGCCACGGTCGTGCGCAGCACACCCTCCGTCGACGGGTGGCGCGTGCGGCTGGCCGTGCCGGGTATCGGCGAGCTCGACGGGATCGCTGGCGCGCAGCATCCGGTCTCAGCGGGCGAGGCGGTCACCGTGCGCTTCGACGACGCCGGAATCGCGGAGCTGTCGTGAGGGCGCCCGTACTGCTCATCGACGGGCGCTCGGGATCGGGCAAGACCGAGCTCGCGCGCGCCGTCGTCGCGGGGGTCGCCGGTGCGCAGCTCGTGCGGCTCGACGACCTCTACCCGGGGTGGGGCGGACTCGACGAGGGCAGCCGCGTCGTGCACGACGACATCCTGGCGAGCGACCGGCCGCGCTGGCGCCGCTGGGACTGGGGGCTCGGGCGGCACGCCGAGTGGCACGAGCTCGACCCGCTGCGCCCGCTCGTGATCGAGGGCTGCGGGGCGCTCAGCCGCGACAACCGGGCGCTCGCGACCTTCGGCATCTGGGTGGCGCTCGACGCCGAGACCCGCAAGCGGCGGGCCCTCGAACGCGACGGGGCCGAGTACGAGCCGCACTGGGACGAGTGGGCGGCGCAGGAAGACGCGTTCCTCATCCGCGAGAATCCGGCGGCGCACGCCGACGTGGTCATCGACGGGGTCGACGTGACGACGGAACTCGCGCGGTGGCGGGCGGTTCTGGATGCTGCGACAGTAGACGGGTGACCTCTCCCTTCATCTCCGTGTCCGAGCTCGCCGACGCCCTCGGCAGCGACCGTCCGCCCGTGGTGTTCGATGCGAGCCTCGAACTGCATGCGCCGAAATTCGACGGCGATTACCGCAAAGACAACGGGCGTCCGCGCTGGCTGGCCGGGCACATCCCGGGTTCGCACCACGTCGACGTGGCGACGCAGTTCAGCGACACGACCGCGAAGCTGAACTACACGCATCCGGAGCCCCAGCAGATCGCCGACGAGCTCGCGCGCTTGGGCGTCTCGGCCGACTCGGATGTCGTGATCTACGACACGACCGGAACCATGTGGGCCGCCCGCCTCTGGTACCTGCTGCGCTGGATCGGCGTGCGCGCCCGCGTGCTCGACGGCGGCTTCAAGGCGTGGGAGGCGGCCGCGCAGCCGGTCTCGGCCGGGGAGGCCGCCGCGGCGGCGCCCGTCGCGCCGTGGACGGCGACCATCGCGCGCAAGGCGTGGGTGAGCCAGCAGGAGCTAGAAGAACGCAGCGCGTCGGATTCGCGGCCCCTGGTCTGCTCGTTGCCGGCCGGGAACTTCGCCGGCACCGCCCCGACGCGCTACTCGCGACGCGGGCACATCCCGGGCAGCGTCAACGTGTCGAGCCGCGACCTGTTCAAAGCGGACGGAACGCTGAAGAGCCGCGTCGAGGTGATCCTCGCCTACGACGGCGCGGGCGTCGACACGCAGGCCGTGGGCGCGACCGGAACCGACGAGGTGCTGCTCTACTGCGGCGGCGGGATCTCGGCGTCGGCGGGCGCCCTGACGCTCGCGGCGATCGGAGTGAAGGCCGTGCGCATCTACGACGGCTCGCTCGAGGAGTGGTCGGCGAATCCGGCGCTGCCGCTCGAGGTGTAGCGCTGCTCCTCGGTTCTCCACAGGGGCGGGTTTTCTTTCCACATTTTGCCCCGTTTCTCTCGAATATGTGTTCGAAAGTGGTTGGCTTGATGCATGACATCGACGACCGCATCCGACCTCACCCGGCAGCTTTCTGCCGTCGTGGAGGCGGCGTGCGCGGTGTCGTCGGATGTCGCCGATTTTCAAGCGGCGGATGACGCGACTCTCGTGTCCCTCTCGAAGCTCGCCGCCCGGGAGAAGCAGTTGGCCGAGGCACACCTGGCGCTGATCGCCGGGGAGATCGCCGCCCGGTCGACGCGGGAGATGGGGCACGCCGGGCTGGCGCAACGCTCGGGCTTTCGCAATGCGGAAGAACTGGTGAAGGTCACCACCGGGGCGTCGGGGCGGGAAGCGGTCACCGCGGTGCGGGTGGGGACGCTGGTGCGGGAAGCCGCGGTCGACGGGTCGACCGACCCCGACACCGGGCTCATGTTCGAGGCTGCGGAGCCGTGGCTGGCGCCGGTCGCCGCGGCCGTCGCTGCCAGAGCTTTGTCGGTCGGGGCGGCGGATGCTATCCGGGCCGGCCTCGGGGTGCCGAGCGACAATGTGTCGTCTGACGCGTTGGCGGCCGCGGCGGCCGAGTTGTGCGCGCTCGCCACCACGCTCGATGTCGACCGGCTGCGGGCCCGTGCCCGGGAACTGCGTGACGACCTCGATGCGGCCGGTGTCGCCGACCGGGAACGGGAACGGTTCGACAAACGCTCCCTCAGACACTTCGAGCTCAGCAACGGCATGGGCCGGTTCGTCTGGGATCTGGATCCCGAGAACTACGCGATCGCGAAGGAGCTCTACAACCGGGCCACCTCCCCGAAACGCGGGGTCAGGTTCGTCGACGGTCCGAACAAAGACACCGCCGAACGCATCCTCAACGACCCACGCAGCATCGGCCAACTCGCCTCCGACACCTTCCTCGGCCTGCTGCAGGCCGGATCCGACGCCGACAGCTCCCACCTCCTCGGCACCGGCGGCGCCTCCATCCGGGTACTCGTCTCGAAAGCGACCCTGTCCGGCACTGGCACTGGCAGCGGCGACACCGGCAACGGCAAGAACAGCGGCACGGGTATCGGTCGCATCGAGGGCATCACGACCCCGATCTCCGCGGCGACCGTGCAACGGCTCTCCTGCGACGGGTCCACCACCGAGATCACCCTCGACAGCTTCGGCCGGCCTCTCGACGTCGGACGCGAGCAGCGCACGTTCACCCCGAAACAACGCGTCGCCCTCGCTGTCCGCGACGGGGCCTGCATGTTCGGCGACTGCGACAAAGAACCCGCGATGACCGAAGCCCACCACATCATCCCCTGGGCCGAAGGCGGAAGAACCGACCTCGCCAACGGCATCCTGCTCTGCAGATTCCACCACCTCCTCATCCACAACAACGGCTGGGAAATCTACCTCGTCGGCACCGACTACTACCTGCTCCCACCACCCGACATCGACCCCGAACGCACACCACGGCCGATGCCATCGAAGAGCGCAGCCATGCACGACCTCAAACGCGAACTCGCCGCAGCAGGCGCGCGATGGTGAACGAGTATGGGCTGGCGGTGAGTGTGATGCGCGGGCCTGCTCCCACTGCCGGACCACCGCAAACCGGCCCCCGAGGCCCCGAGCATCCGCGGCCTCGCGCATCGCAACCCCACACACCCGCGCACCCGCGACCCGGAGACCGTTTCCTGAATGCCGCACTCGGACGGTCAGCGGCGGGGGAGTCGCGCGACTAGCCCCAGCCCAGGCGGTGCAGCTCGGCGTCGTCGATGCCGTAGAAGTGCGCGATCTCGTGCACGAGCGTGATGTGGATCTGGTCCTTGAGGTCGTCGAGATCCTCGCTGACGTCGATGAGCGGCTCGCGGTAGAGGATGATGCGGTCGGGCAGCTCGCCGAACCCGTACTGCCCGCGCTCGGTGAGCGCGACACCGTCGTAGAGGCCGAGCAGGTCGAGCGATCCGTCTTCGGGCCGCGCCTCGGTCACGAAGACCACGTTGTCGAGACCGTCGACCATGTCGTCGGGCAGCGCGTCGAGCTCGTCGACGACGAGCTTCTCGAACTCTTCTTCGGTGAGTGTCAGATCATCCATGCGGATCTCAGTCCTCCAGTGCATCGAGCAGGCTCTCGGTCACGAAAGCGAGCCAGTCGTACAGGTCGTGCAGCGCCACGGCCGCATCGCTGTCGGTGGCACCCTCGTCGCCGTCGGTCTCGATGCCGAGACGGGCCGCGATCGTGAGCCGGATGTCCGAGAGTGTGCGCAACCACGACTGCGCTTCGGCCGCACTCAGCTCGAGCCGACCGCCGTCGCGCTCGAGGCTGGCGATCACGACCCGGGCGTTCGCGACCTTGCGCGTCGCCAGGCTGCGCTCGGTGAGGGTGCGGAAGTCGCTCGAGGCCGCGGCGTCGTCGCCGTAGGCATCCGGCAGCAGCCTCGCGATCGCCGGGTCGGAATCGATCGAGGTGTTACCACCGATGCCGACGAGGTCGTACAGCGGGTCGGCGTCGTCCGACGACGCGAGCGGGGCGAGCATGCCCGCGATCTGGGCGGCGAGGTCGGCGATGATGTCGGATTCGACCGCACTGAAGGCGACCACGAGGATTCCGTCGGCGGTCTTCGAGAAGGGAGTCACGCATCCGCTTTCTGCAGTGTGGCCCACAGGCCGAAGTCGTGCATGGCCTCGACGTGCCGTTCCATCTCTTCGCGGCTGCCGGTCGCGACGACGGCGCGGCCGTCGTTGTGCACCTGCAGCATGCGGCGCTCGGCTTCGTCGCGCGAGAAGCCGAAGTAGCTGCGGAAGATGTACGAGACGTAGCTCATGAGGTTCACGGGGTCGTTCCAGACGAGTGTGACCCACGGGCTGTCGAGCACGGTGTGCTCACGCAGCTCGGTGCCTTCGAGGGTCTTCGACATAGGAACAAGCCTCGCATAAACACGTTCGGCCCGACCTGTGAAGGCCGGGCCGAACGGGTGTTGCTGTGGTGCAACATTGGGGTGAACGACGGGGCTCGAACCCGCGACATCCGGCTCCACAAGCCAGCGCTCTGCCAACTGAGCTACGCCCACCAAGCGGCTGCTTCGCGATCTCTCACTAAGCAACCAGACGATTCTATTACAGGTGCGGAGCGAATCTCTCCACTACCTCGGCCGAAATGGCCTGCACCTGCTCGGAGGTGGGCCCGGGTTCCGCGGTAAATACGGCTTTTCGGTAGTAATCGAGCTCGCGAATTGATTCCAAAATGTCTGCGAGAGCGCGGTGTCCGCCGTTTTTCGCGGGCGCGTTGAAGTAGACGCGGGGGAACCAGTGGCGGGCGAGCTCCTTGATGGACGACACGTCGACGCTGCGGTAGTGCAGGTGACCGTCGACCCGCGGCATGTACTTCGCCAGGAACGCGCGGTCGGTGCCGATCGTGTTGCCGGCGAGCGGGGTGGTCTGCACGCCCGGCACGTACTTGAGGATGTACTCGAGCACCGCGTACTCGGCGTCGGCGAGGCTCACCCCGTTCGGGATCTCGTCGATCAGGCCGCTCTCGGTGTGCATGTTGCGCACGAAATCACCC
>Ga0247812_10000657_pt1 | contig 20666 bp, 18 predicted proteins | sample UWRJL149409B1_FD_178011 | JGI IMG/M metagenome (GOLD analysis project Ga0247812, IMG submission 178011) | Plant litter microbial communities from Arlington Agricultural Research Station in Wisconsin, United States - UWRJ-L149-409B-1 | ecosystem: Environmental > Terrestrial > Plant litter >...
TATATTTTTTGTGAACATTTGATATTTTAAGTATCGCGGAGACTAGCTCCGCGTGCACTTTCATCAAACGCCCACACTTATCGACTGTTAATTTTTAAAGAACTTCAATTCGGTCTTGCTAGCTAACGAAGCGTTGTGTTCATCAGCGAAGAGGCAAGATTATGAGGCGTTTCGTACATCTCGTCAAGCTCTTCTTTTTCCTCGCTAACTCTGCATTTACATGCTGCGTTTTGCGGGGAGGCAAACTATAGCAAAGGCACCGTGAGCTGGCAAGGGTAAAATAGCCGCTTCCTCGATTTATTAAGTAGCCCATGTTTATTCCGACAACTGATAACCCGGCGCTCGCCGCCCTGCTCGACAAAGCCATTAATAATAAGACCAAGCCATTGGGCAGCCTGGGCGTATTGGAATCATTGGCTAAACAGATAGGCCTAATACAGAACACCCGCGAGATATCGCTGACCCAGCCTACGATCATGGTCTTTGCCGCCGACCATGGCATCGTCGCGGAAGGCGTCTCTGCTTACCCGCAGGACGTGACCTGGCAGATGGTCGAGAACTTCCTGGCGCGCGGCGCCGCCATCAACGTCTTCGCGGCGCAGAACAACTGCGAGCTGCGCGTCATCGATGCCGGCGTCAATCACGACTTCGGCCCGCGCGACGGACTGACGGACCGCAAACTGGCCCACGGCACGCACAACTTCGCACAGCAAGCGGCGATGACCCGCGCCACCTGCGACGCCGCACTGGCCGCCGGCATGGCGCTGGCCGCCGAATTGGATGGCAATGTGCTCGGCTTCGGCGAAATGGGCATCGGTAACACCACCGCCGCCGCCGCGCTGATGCACAAGCTGACCGGCATCCCGGTCGCGCAATGTGTCGGCGCCGGCACCGGCCTCTCCGCCGACGGCATCCTGCACAAGCAGCGCGTGATCGAAGCGGCCGTCGCAAAGCATGCCGGCGCCAGCGAACCGCTGGACGTGCTGGCAACCTTCGGCGGCCTGGAAATCGCCATGATGGCCGGCGCCATGCTGAAGGCCGCCGAGATGCGCAAGGTGCTGCTGATCGACGGCTTCATCGTCACCAGCGCGCTGCTGGTCGCGGCGCGCATGCATCCGGCGATCCTCGACTACTGCGTGTTCTCGCACTGCTCCGATGAAAACGGCCACCAGCAGATGCTGGCCGCGCTGGGTGCCAAGCCGCTGCTGCAACTGGGCCTGCGCCTCGGTGAAGGCACCGGCTGCGCGCTGGCGCTGCCGCTGCTGCATGCGTCGGTCAACTTCCTGCACCAGATGGCCACGTTCGAATCGGCCCAGGTCAGCGAAAAGTCCGAGTAAGCGGCATGCACCAGCTACGCCTGTTCTTCACCGCGCTGCAGTTCTTCACCCGCCTGCCGATTCCAGGCTGGGTGGGTTTCGATCCCGCGTGGCTGAACCAGGCGTCGCGCTACTTCCCGCTGGTCGGGCTGGTGGTCGCGGCGATTACCGGTGCGACGTATGCGGCAGCCTCGTTGCTGCTGCCCGCGCCGGTCGCCGTCATCCTCTCCACCGCGGCAGGCATCTACGCCACCGGCGCCTTCCATGAAGACGGCTTCGCCGACATGTGCGACGGCTTCGGCGGCGGCATGACGCCGGAGCGCGTGCTGGAGATCATGAAGGATTCGCGCATCGGGGCCTACGGCACGATCGGCACCATCTGCCTGCTCGCGCTCAAGCTGACCACATTGTCCATGCTGCCGCCGCTTGCCACGATCGGCGCGCTGTTCGTCGCGCATCCGCTGTCACGGCTGATGGCGACTTCGCTGATCTGGCGCCTCGATTACGCGCGCGCCGAGGGCAAGGCCAAGCCGCTGGCGCAAAAAATGAGCGGGGCAGAATTCCTGATCGCCGCCGTCACCGCCATCCTGCCCGCGCTGGCCGTCGTGGCGCTGCACTGGCTGACATGGAGCGCGCTGAGCGCCGGCGTCGGCCTGGCCGTCATCGCCACCATCTGGCTGGCGCGCAAATTCGTGCGCCGCATCGGCGGCTACACGGGCGACTGCCTGGGCGCCGTGCAGCAGGTCAGCGAAGTGATGTTCTATCTGTGCGCGCTCGGCGCGCTGCGTGGCTAAGTGATATTGGTCCGCCATCCGCAGCCGCTGGTGGCACCGGGCGTGTGCTACGGCCGCACCGACCTCGCCGTCGCGCCGGAACAGCTGGAGCAAACGCTGGCCGCGCTGCGCGCATCGCTGCCGGCCGGCCTGCCGCTGTATTCCAGCCCACTGCGGCGCTGCGCCGAACTGGCCGGCCGCCTCTCCCCGTCGCCTATATATGACGAGCGCCTGGTCGAAATGGACTTCGGCGCATGGGAGATGCAGCCTTGGGACGCCATCCCGCGCGCCGCCATCGACGCATGGGCCGACGACATGGTCCACTACCAGCCCGGCGGCGGCGAGAGCGTACTGCGCATGGCCGAACGGATCGCCGCCTTCCACGCCGACCTCCAGCGCCAGCCATCCAGCACTGACGTCATCATCATCTGCCACGCGGGCGCAATGCGCCTGCTCTCCGCCTGCCACGCCGGCCTTGCGCCGGCCGCGATGGCCCTGCATGCTGCGCAAGCCGCGCACAACATCCCCTACGGATCGACGCTGGTCCTGTGACCGCCGCGCGGCAAAGCCGTATAATGGCGTCGTTTTGGTGCCCGCGCGTCTGTCCGGACGCGCAGTTAAACGGGAAACACGAAGCCTCGATTCCATTCCAGGCCCACGTGTGCTGCCCCCGCAACGGTAAGCAAGTGTCGCGGATATTCGCGACAAACCTCCTCTGACAACCACTGTGCTTTGCATGGGAAGGTGAGGCGGTCTAACTTGCCAGCCCGGATACCGGCCAAATCAGGTGGAAGTGAGCGAACGGGATGTGCGCGACACGGACAAAGCGGGCCCGCACGCGCCGCCCGGCTCCGCGCCCCTCCCTGTTTTCCGCTTCTGTTCACAACTGGCCTACGGGGACGTCGGCCGGTTGCTATTAAACAGAAAAATGATCATGACCCTACGCATCTCCCGTCCAGCGGCCCTGTCGTCGCTGGCGCTGGCCTCGGCCGCCTGCTACGCCCACGCCGAACCAACCACCTCTGAGACCATCGTCGTCACCGCTACCCGCTCGCCGCAGCCGCTCGCCAACGTCATCAGCGACAGCGTCAACATCAGCGCTGAACAGATCTCGCAATCCGGCGCCGGCTCCATCATCGACCTGCTGCAGCGCCAACGCGGCATCGAAATCGCCCGCAACGGCGGCGCTGGCACTGCGTCCAGCGTCTATATCCGCGGCGCCAACAGCAACCAGAACATCGTCCTGGTCGACGGCGTGCGTATCGGTTCGTCCACCACCGGCGCCGCCAACTGGAGCGCCATCCCGCTGACCGCCATTGACCATATCGAAATCGTGTACGGCCCACTGAGCTCCCTGTACGGCGCCGACGCCATCGGCGGTGTGATCCAGATCTTCACCAAGAAAGGCCAGGGCGCGCCTGCGGTCACCGGCTTCGCCGGCTACGGCAGCGACAAAACCCGCGAATTCGACGCCACCCTGTCCGGCGCCACCGGCGGTGACCACAGCTTCAGCTACGCGATCAGCGCCGGCAAGGAAAAGTCGGACGGCTTCTCGGCCACCCGCCCTGGCAGCAGCTCGTACAACTCGGACCGCGACGGCTACGACAAGGAAAACGCCTCCGGCCAATTCAGCCTGCAGCTGGCGCCAGGCTACGAAGCCGGCGCGCTGTTCCTGCACAGTAAACTCGACTCGCAATACGACGGCGGAGCCTCCGCCTACGACGTGCGCAGCAAAGCTAAAATTGAAAGCGCCTCCGTCTACGCCAAGGCCAAGTTCGTTCCGTTCATCGACACGCTGCTGCAGTACTCGCAAAGCAAGGACGACGGCGAGACCTTCTCCAACGCCACCGCATCGGGCTACTCGCTGATCAACTCCAGGCAGACCGACATCACGCTGCAGAACGACGTGCGCATCGGCGACGACGTGCTGCAGCTGCTGTACGACCACCGCAAGGAAGAAGTCGAGACCAACGCCGCCGCGCAATACCCCGACCGCACCACCAACTCGTGGGCGGCTTCGTACAACGCCCGTCGCGGCGCCAATCTGCTCAACGCCAGCATCCGCCGCGATAACTCGGTCTACGGCTCGAAGAACACCGGCTCGGTGGGCTATGGCTACAACTTCACGCAGCATCTGCGCGCCACCGCCAGTTACGGCACCAGCTTCCGCGCACCGACCTACAACGAGTTGTACTACCCGGCGTACGGCAATCCGGCCAACAAGCCGGAAGAAGGCAAGAACGCGGAAGTCGGCGTGCGCTACGACGACGGCGTGAACGCGCTGAGCGTCAGCTACTATCACAACCGCCTGACCGACCTGCTGGTCAACACCACGCCCTGCCCGTTCGGCATCAAGGAGTACAAGAACGGCTGCGCCTACAACGTCAACCACGCGTTGCTGGAAGGGCTGACCATCGGCGGCGCCACAAAACTCGCAGGCATCAACCTGACCGCCAGCATCGACCTGCAGGATCCGAAGGACGAAACCACGGACAAGCGCCTGGCGCGCCGCTCCAAAAAGCACGGCAATTTGGCCGCAGACTACGGCATCGGCGCGCTGAAGGCCGGCGTGGAACTGGACGTCTCCGGCGACCGCTTCGACGACGCAGCCAACAAGAACCGCCTCGGCGGCTACGGCCTGGTGAACCTCTACGCGACCTACGCCTTCACCCGCGACTGGTCGGCGCTGGTCCGCTGGAACAACGTCGGCGACAAGAAATACGATTTGGCGCGCAACTACGCCACACCGGACTCCAAGGTATTCGCCGGCATCCGCTACGGCTACAAGTAGTAATGGTGTAACCTGCCGGGAGTGGACTTTCCGCTCCCGGCGGATTTTTTTGAAAGCAGTGCATGCATTCTTTCTCTCGCAATTTGCGACAGCGCGCCACCGTCACCCTGATCGGGCTGGCCCTGTTCGCGCTTGCCAGCCTGGTTTTCTCGGGCATGACCGGTTCGGTCTCGATTCCGCTTTCCGATATTCCCGCCGCAGTCAATGAACTGCTGCACGGCCAGTCGACGACGCTGGCCGCCACACTGGTCGAGCTGCGCGTCAGCCGCGCCACCACCGCCTTCGTCACCGGCGCATCGCTGTCGCTGGCCGGCGTGATGATGCAGGCCTTGCTGCGCAATCCACTGGCCGATCCTTATGTGCTGGGCATCTCCGGCGGCGCCTCGGTCGGCGCGCTGGCCGCGCTGTTGTTCATGTGCGCCGCCTGGGTGGTCGACGCCTCCGCCTTCGCCGGCGCGGTGATCGTCTCGATGATGCTATACCTGCTGGCGCGGCGCGACCTGCGCGGCGGCACTGCGGCCGAAGGCGGCACCTCGACGCTGCTGCTGACCGGCGCCATCCTCCTCTCCGCCTGCATGGCGCTGGTGACGCTGATGCTGTCGATCGCCCCTGAAAGCCGCTTGCGCAGCATGGTGTTCTGGATGATCGGCGACCTGTCCGGCGCGCCGCTGCGCTGGCTGCCGTGGATCGTGCTGGCCGGCGCCATGGCTTTCGCGCTGCGCAACGCGCGCGCCATGAACGTGATGGCACTGCATGCGGAAGCCGCCGCCACGCTGGGTATCCGCGTCGGCTTCCTGCGCAAGGGCCTGTTCTTCATCTCCGGCCTGCTGACCGCCAGCGCCGTCACCAACGCCGGCAGCATCGGCTTCGTCGGCCTGATCGTGCCGCACGCCTGCCGCTTCGCGGTCGGGCCGGACCACCGCGTGCTGATCCCGGCGGCGGCGCTGGCCGGCGGCACCTTCCTGCTGCTCGCCGACACGCTGGCCCGCACCATCATCGCGCCGCAGCAGCTGCCGGTGGGCGTGGTCACGGCGCTGATTGGCGCGCCGGTCTTCCTGTATCAACTGCATCGGCTGCGCAAATGATCAGCACTCACAAGCTCTCACTCAAAATCGGCCAGCGCCAGCTGATCGCAGACCTGAACTGGCGCGTGCGCGACGGCGAATGCTGGAGCGTCATCGGCCGCAACGGCGCCGGCAAGAGCACGCTGCTGCGCACCCTCGCCGGCCTGCGCACGGCCGACGGCGGCCATGTCGAAATCGGCGCCCGCCCGCTGGCCGACTGGCCGTTGGCGGAACTGGCGCGCCAGCGCGCCTTCCTCGCGCAGAGCCGCAGCGATGCCTTCTCCTACAGTGTGATCGAAACGGTGCTGTCGGCGCGCCATCCCTACCACGGCAACCGCTATTGGGAAGACAGCGACGACCACGCCGCCGCCCTCAAGGCGCTGGAGGCGATGGAAGTGGCCGATCTGGCCGAGCGCGATGTGCGCACCCTGTCCGGCGGCGAACGCCAGCGCGTGGCCATCGCCGCCATGCTGGCGCAGGATACGCCGCTGCTGCTGCTCGACGAACCCGCCAACGCGCTCGATCTCGCGCACCAGGTCAGCGTCATGGGCCTGCTGGCGCGCCTGTGCCGCGAGCAGGGCAAGACGGCCGTCATGATCGGCCACGACCTGACGCTGGCGCACAGCGTATCCACCCATGCGCTGCTGCTGATGGGCGACGGCCGCTGGCTGGCCGGCACCACGGCGGAAGTCATGCGGGCGAATATCCTGGGCGAGTACCTGGGCCACCCGATCGACATCATCCAGCACGGCAAACGCAGCATCTTCATCCCCACCGAGGACCACGCATGAACGACATGAATCCGGAAGAACTGAACGCCCTGAACGAACGCCATCGCGTGCGCATGGAGCGCAAGAAGGCCATCATCGACGCCAAGATCGCCGCCGCCGACAAGCAGATCGGCATCATCATCGTCAACACCGGCAACGGCAAGGGCAAGAGCTCGAGCGGCTTCGGCATGGCGATCCGCGCCATGGGCCACGGCATGAAGGTCGGCGTGGTGCAGTTCATCAAAGGCGCGATGCAGACCGGCGAAGAGAAGTTCCTGCGCCGCTTCCCGGAGGAGATCAGCTTCCACGCCATGGGCGAAGGCTATACCTGGGAGACGCAGAACCGCGAACGCGATATCGAGAAGGCGCAGCTGGCGTGGGAGCAGGCGAAGAAGTTCCTGGCCGATCCCGAGGTCGGGCTGGTGGTGTTCGATGAACTGAACATCGCGCTGAAGTATCGCTACCTGGACGTGGAGACCGTCATCAACGACCTGCTGGCCCGTCCGCCGATGCAGCACGTGGTCATCACCGGCCGCGGCGCGCCGCCGGAGCTGATCGCCATCGCCGATACCGTAACCGAGATGGAAGTCGTCAAGCACGCCTTCAAATCCGGCATCGTCGCGCAGGCGGGGACCGAGTGGTGATGTCGACGCATATCGAGGTGAAAGCGCTGCTGGTGGCAGCCGTGGCCTCGGGCCAGGGCAAGACCACCGTAACGGCGGCGCTGGCGCGCAAGCTGGTCCGCATGGGCAAGCGCGTACGCGTGTTCAAATGCGGCCCGGACTTCATCGACCCGATGCTGCTGGAACGCGCCAGCGGCGTGCCGGTGCGCTCGCTGGACCTGTGGATGGTCGGCCGCGACCTGTGCCGCGACCAGCTGGTGCAAGCCGCCGCCGAAGCGGAGGTGATCCTGATCGAAGGCGTGATGGGGCTGTACGACGGCACGCCCTCCTCCGCCGACCTGGCGCGCGAGTTCGGCGTGCCGGTGATGGCGGTGATCGACGCATCCGCGATGGCGCAAACCGCCGGCGCGCTGGTGCACGGCCTGCGCGACTACGGCCCGGTCGAGATGGCGGGCGTAATCGCCAACCGCGTCGCCAGCGAAGGCCACGCGAAAATGGTCGCCGCTTCGCTACGCGACATTCCGCTGTTCGCCACGCTGCCGCGCCAGGCCAGGTCGCTGCCGGAGCGGCATCTCGGACTGGTGCTGCCGGGAGAAGTCGGCGACATCGACACGCTGCTCGACAACCTGGCCGACCAGCTGGTGTTCGACGAGGCGGCATGGGAACAGCTGCGTCCCGTGCGCATGGAGATCCCGCCAGCGCCAGCAGCGCCGACGCCGCTGCTGGCCGGACGCACCATCGCCGTCGCGCGCGACCCGGCCTTCATGTTCATCTACCCGGCCAACCTGGACGTACTGCACTCTCTCGGGGCGACATTGAAATTCTTCTCGCCGCTGGCCGACGATGTCGTGCCGGCGGAAGCCGATGCGGTCTATCTGCCCGGCGGCTACCCGGAGCTGCATGCGCAAGCGCTGTCGCAAGCCGGCGCATGGCGGGCATCGATCCGTGCCGCGCACGCGGCGGGCATGCCCATCGTCGCGGAATGCGGCGGCATGATGGCGCTGGCCGATACGCTGGCCGACCAATCCGGCGCGGTCTGGCCTATGGCCGGCCTGCTGCAAGGCGCGGTGGCGATGCAACCGCGCCTCGCCGGCCTGGGTTCGCAGGGACTGCCGACGGAGCAAGGCGTCTTGCGCGGCCACACCTTCCATTACTCCAGGCTGGAGACGACGGTCACGCCGGCGGCGCACACCGTCAAGCATCCCTCCGCAATACAGGGGGAGGCCTGGTATCGCGTCGGCTCGCTGACGGCTTCCTATTTTCACGCGTACTTTCCATCCAACCCGGCGGCGGTCGCCGCTTTGTTTTCAAGGAGTGTGTCATGACTCGTACACTGGTTCTGGGCGGCGCCCGCTCGGGCAAGAGCGCCTACGCCGAACGCCTCGCCGCCGAATCCGGCAAGGAAGTGGTCTACATCGCCACCGCCACGGCGGGCGACAGCGAAATGGCGGCGCGCATCGCGCATCATCGCGCCGGCCGGCCGGCGGAATGGATCACCGTCGAAGAGCCGCTGGCACTGGGCAACCAGCTGCTGCGCTGGTCGTCGCCCGACCGCGTCATCATGGTCGATTGCCTGACGCTCTGGCTCAGCAACCTGCTGTTCAGCGGCGGCGAGCAATACCCGGAAGTCGGCGAGATCGTGCTGCCGGCGCTGTTCCACGAACAGCAAGACATGCTGGCCAGCGCGCTGACCAAGTGCGCCAGCGACGTGGTGCTGGTATCGAACGAAGTCGGCCTGGGCATCATGCCGATGGGCGCCGTCTCGCGCTGCTTCATGGATGAACAGGGACGCTTGAACCAATCCGTCGCAGCAATCTGCGACCGCGCCGTGTTCGTCGCCGCAGGCCTGCCGCTGGTACTTAAAGGCGCGCCGTGCTGAGTGGCTTGAGCTTTTTCGCCATCGCCTGGCTGATGGTGGCCGGCGTGGTGCTGGACATGCTGTTGGGCGAAGCGCAGCGCTGGCATCCGCTGGTCGGCTTCGGCAACCTGGCGATAGCGCTGGAGCGCAAACTCAATCGCGGCGCCCTGCGCTTCTGGCGCGGCGCGATGGCGTGGATGCTGGCCGTGCTGCCGCTGACGGCGCTGGCCGCGCTGCTGGTCTGGGCGCTCGCGGTGCCGGCCGCGCAAGCCGCCGCCCACGCTGTCATGCTGTATTTCTGCCTCGGCCTGCGCAGCCTGCGCGACCATAATCTGCCTATCGCCGACGCGCTGGCGCAGAACGATCTCCCCAATGCCCGCCTGCTGACCGCGCGCATCGTCAGCCGCGATACCACCAGCGCCAGCGAAGTGGAACTGACCAAGGCCAGCGCCGAATCGTTGCTTGAAAACGGCAACGACGCCGTCTTCGGCACGCTGTTCTGGTTCATCGTCGCCGGCGGCCCCGGCGCGGTGCTGTTCCGCATGGCGAACACGCTCGATGCGATGTGGGGCTACCGCACCACGCGCCTGCTGCAATTCGGCTGCACCGCCGCGCGCCTCGACGACGCGTTCAATTACATCCCCGCTCGCCTGACCGCGCTGTCCTACGTGCTGCTGGCGCCTGGCCTCGAAGGCAAGCGCCGCGCATGGCAATGCTGGCGCGCGCAAGCGCCGGCGTGGAGCAGCCCGAACGCCGGTCCCGTCATGTCCAGCGGCGCCGGCGCGCTCGGCGTTCAGCTGGGCGGCGCCGCCATCTACGACGGCGAAGTCGAACACCGTCCGCCGCTGGGCGCGGGCCTGCCCGCCACCGGCGCCGACATCCGCCGCGCATGGGATCTGGTCGCGCGCACCACCGTGCTGTGGCTGGCCGTCGCATGCGCCGGCGCCGCATTGATAAGGTACGCACATGCTTGAACATGGCGGCAACCTGCGCGACGCCGCGCTGCGCTTCGGCCGCGACGACTGGATCGATCTGTCGACCGGCATCAACCCGCACTGGTATCCGGCGCCCGCGCTGCCGGCCGATGCCTGGCACCGGCTGCCGGAAGCCGATCCGGAACTGGCCGCAGCGGCCGCCGCTTACTACGGCGCGCCGCTGATGCTGCCGGTGGCCGGCACGCAGGCGGCGATACAGGCCTTGCCCCGGCTGCGCAAGCCGTCCCGGGTGACGGTCTCCGCGCCGTCCTACGCGGAACATGCGCACCATTGGAGCGACCACGGACACACGTTGACGCAAACGCCATATGCGGAGCTGGATGCGGCGGTCGCGCACAGCGACGTCATGGTCGTCATCAATCCGAACAACCCGACCGGCGCCGTGGTTCCGGCGGCGCAATTGCTGCGATGGGCCGACCAGTTGGCGGCGCGCGGCGGCTGGCTGGTGGTCGATGAAGCTTTCGGCGACACGGACCAGCACAACAGCATCGCCGCACATAGCGGCCGTCCAGGCCTGATCGTACTGCGCTCCATCGGCAAGTTCTTCGGCCTGGCCGGCATACGGCTCGGCTTCGTCGCCGCGCATCCGGAGCTGCTGCGCGGCCTGGCCGACCTGCTGGGCCCCTGGACCATCAGCGGCCCTGCGCAGCACATCGCGCTGGCCGCGCTGCGCGACCAGGCATGGCAGGCCGGCACGCTGCGCCAGCTACACGCCAGCGGTATGCGCCTGCGGGCGCAATTGGCCGCGCAAGGCATCGAGTCATCCGGCACGCCGCTATTCCAATGGTGGCCGGAGCCGCGCGCCGAGGAATTCTGGCGGCACATGGCCGAACGCGGCATCTGGATACGGCTTTTCAAACACGCGGCACGCGGCGTCCGCCTTGGGTTGCCGCCCGACGAAGCAGGCTGGCTGCGCCTGCAAACAGCACTCACCGAATGGACCACCCAATGAAAACCTACATGAAGCTGGCCGCCTGCGTGGCCCTCGCGCTGAGCGCCGCAAGCGCCAGCGCCGCCATCACCGTGCGCGACGACGACGGCAACGTCGTCACGCTGCAAAAGCCGGCGCAGCGCGTCATCGCGATGTCGCCGCACGTGACGGAGCTGCTGTTCGCAGCCGGCGGCGCGGACAAGATCGTCGGCGCCGTCACCTACAGCGACTTCCCCGAGGCGGCGAAGAAAATCCCGCGCGTCGGCGACAACCGCCAGATCGACATGGAACGCGTGATCGCCATGAAGCCGGACCTGATCGTCATCTGGATGCACGGGAACGTCGAGCGCCAGATCGAGATGCTGCGCCAATTGAAGGTGCCGCTCTATCACAGCGAGCCGCTCAAGCTGGAAGGCATCTCCGAGAACGTCGAGCGCCTGGGCCAGTTGATGGGCACCGAAAAGGTGGCGCAGCCGGCCGCCGACGACATCCGCAAGCAGTTCACCGCGCTGGGCAAGCAGTACTCGACGCGCCCACCGGTACGCCTGTTCTATCAGGTGTGGGACAAGCCGCTCTACACCTTGAGCAGCAAGTCCATCGTCAGCGACGCCATCCAGCTGTGCGGCGGCGTGAATATCTTCGCCGACCTGAAAGTGACGGCACCCGTGGTCAGCGTGGAAGCCGTGCTGCAGGCAGACCCCGAGGCGATTATTGGCACCAGCGAAAAGGACTACGGCAGCGTCGACCTGTGGCGCCCCTACTCCACCATGACGGCCGTCAAGAACGACAACCTGTTCCGGCTGGAGGGCGAATTGCTGAACCGCGCCGGCCCGCGCATGGTCGCCGGCGCCGCCGCGCTGTGCGAACGGCTCGACACGGCGCGCAAGCACCGCAAGAATTGACATGAGCTTCCCCTACTCCACCCTGATGGTACAGGGCACCACCTCCGACGCCGGCAAGAGCACCGTGGTCGCCGCCTTGTGCCGCCTGCTCAAGCGCCAGGGCGTGCGCGTGGCCCCGTTCAAGCCGCAGAACATGGCGCTCAACAGCGCCGTCACCGCCGACGGCGGCGAGATCGGCCGCGCCCAGGCGTTGCAGGCCATCGCCGCCGGCCTCGCGCCGCACACCGACATGAACCCGATCCTGCTCAAGCCGTCGAGCGACATCGGCGCGCAGGTCATCATCCACGGCAAGGTGCGCGCCGAGATGAACGCGCGCGACTACCACCAGTACAAGACCGTGGCGATGCAGGCGGTGCTTGAATCGCACGAACGCCTGCTGGCGCAATACGACAGCGTCATCGTCGAAGGCGCCGGCAGCCCGGCCGAGATCAACCTGCGCGACCGCGACATCGCCAACATGGGCTTCGCCGAAAAGGTCGACTGCCCGGTGATCATCGTGGCGGACATCGATCGCGGCGGCGTCTTCGCCCACCTGGTCGGCACGCTATCCTGCTTATCGGAGAGCGAACGCGCACGCACCATCGGCTTCGTCATCAACCGCTTCCGCGGCGACATCAAGCTGCTTGAGCCGGGCCTGGAGTGGCTGGAACGGCAGACCGGCAAGCCGGTGCTGGCGGTGCTGCCCTATCTGCATGGCCTGTTCCTCGATGCGGAAGACGCGGTGCAGCCGGTGCAGGCCGAGCGCGGCGCCTTCCGCGTCGTGGTCCCCAGCCTGCCGCGCATGAGCAACCACACCGACTTCGACGCGCTGCGCGCCCATCCCGACGTCGACCTGCGCTTCGTGCGGCAGGGCGAAGCCATCCCCGCCGCCGACCTGATCATCCTCCCCGGCAGCAAGAACACGCGCGGCGACCTCGATTGGCTGCGCGCGCAAGGCTGGCCGGAGGCGATCTCGCGCCACCTGCGCTACGGCGGCAAGGTGATCGGCGTCTGCGGCGGCTTCCAGATGCTGGGCCGCAGCGTCACCGACCCGCTGGGCATGGAAGGCAAGGCCGGCGAATCTCCCGCCCTCGGCCTGCTCGACATGAGCACCGAGATGACCGCCGACAAACGGCTGGTGCAGGTGAGCGGCAGCTGCGCCTTCGACGACGGCGGCGCCACCGTGAGCGGCTACGAAATCCACATGGGCGTCTCCACCGGCAGCGCGCTGGCGATGCCGGCCTTCATCATCGAAGGCCGCCCGGAAGGCGCGCGCTCGGCGGACGATCAGATCCTCGGCACCTACCTGCATGGCCTGTTCGACACGCCACAAGCCAGCGGCGCGCTGCTGCGCTGGGCGGGCCTGGACAGCAACCACATAGTCGATACCAGCGCACTGCGCGAAGCCAGCCTGGATCGTATCGCCGACGCCACCCGGCCATTACTTGACGCCTTGATCGCATTAAAAGCATGAATCCCCACGCCTTCACCGACGCCGAAATAACAGGCGTCTACCGCGCCATCCGCGAACGCCGCGATGTGCGCCATTTCAAACCCGGCCCGCTGGAACCAGGCCAGCTGCGGCGCTTCATCGAAGCCGCCCACAACGGCCCGAGCGTGGGTTTGATGCAACCATGGCGCTTCATCCGCATCGGCGATCCCGAACTGCGCGCGCACATCCACCACCATGTGAACGAAGAGCGCATCAGGACCGCCGACGCGCTGGGCAAGCGCGCCGAGGAATTCATGCAGCTCAAGGTGGAAGGCATCCTCGCCTGCGCGGAAGTGCTGGTGGTGGGCCTGATCGACAAGCGCGATGAATACGTCTTCGGCCGCCGCACCATGCCGGAGATGGACCTGGCCTCGGCCTCCTGCGCGCTGCAGAACTTCTGGCTGGCCGCGCGCGCGGAAGGCGTGGGCGCGGGCTGGGTGTCGATGTTCGATCCGCAACGGTTGCGCGACATCTGCGGCATGCCGGACGGCAGCCAGCCAATCGCCGTGCTGTGCGTCGGCCAGGTGCACGAGTTCTACGCCGCGCCGATGCTGGAGCTGGAAAAGTGGGACCGGCGCCGCCCGCTCGCCGACATCATGTTCGAAGACCGCTGGGACAATCCGGCGGCGGCTTAAGCGCCGGAGCATTCCTCGATGCGGCGGTTGCCCGGTCCCGGCAAGGTGCGCAGGCTGCGCTCCGTCGCCGCCGTAAACTCGTGCTTGAAGACCGTATCCACGAACCGCCAGTCGCAGCGCACCTGCTCATGGCTGGCGGTGACGATCATGTAGCCACGCTTGCTGGTCTGCGCGTAGTACAAGGGCTTGATCAGATCGACCATCATGCTGGCCACGTCCTCGGGATCCCGGTCCGGGTACGCCCCCTCCATGCCCGGCGACGATACCGACGCCGTGGCGAACTCCACGCCCACCTGGCGACCCTGCGCGTCATGCAGGTCGCTGGCCCAGGCGTTGTGCGTATCGCCGGCCAGCACCACCAGGTTCTTGCGATGTTTCTGCATCATCGCGAAAACCTGTTCGCGGTCGTTCTGGTAGCCGTCCCAAGAATCCAGGTAGCAGGGCAGGGTCGGCGCGTCCAGCCAGCTCTGCTCCTTCTTGCTGACGCAGGACGGATCGGCGGCGGCGCGCTTCTTCAGCGCGCAGTAGTTGGTGCTGCTGCACTCGCCCATGACCACGGCCGTCGGATACTCCATGCGCGCCATCAGCACCTGCTGGCCCAGCATCTGCCAGCGCGCATTGGATTGCTGGACGCGGTCTTCCAGCCACGCCATCTGCTCGCGGCCGATCATCTGGCGGCGCGGCGAGCACACGTCCTGCTTGTACTTCTCCGCGTCGAAATGCCTGTCGCCGTCGTAGTAGGACGACAGCATCAGCTGCTGGTCGCGGGCGATCAGGCGCGTGTCGAGCATGTGCAGCGACACGATGCCGCCGAAATCGAAGGAGCGGTAGATCTTGTCCGGCGCATCCGCGTCCGGCAGGCGGATCGGCATCCATTCGTGATACGCGGTCAGCGCCGCCAGCTTGCGCAGCGCGAAGGGACCGAATTCGCTGGCCTTGTGGTCGACCGAGCCGTCGCGCCAGGTGTCGTCGGCGAATTCGTGATCGTCCCACACGGTGATGAAGGGCATGACCGCGTGCACCGCCTGCAGGTCGGGATCAGAGCGGTACTGCGCATAGCGGCGACGATAGTCGTCCAGCCGCAGCAGCAGCTCGCGCGGCTCCGACACGCGGCCCAGCGCCTCCGCATTGCCGCAGGCGTAGCCGGTGCTTTCGTATTCATAGATGTAGTCGCCGATGTGCAGCGCGGCGTCGATATCGTCCTGGCGCGCCGCGTCGGCGTAGACGTTGAAGTAGCCGGACGGGTAGTTCGAACACGAGAACACCGCCAGCCGCACCTGGCGCGCATCGGCGCGCGCCAGCGTCTTGGTGCGGCCCACCACCGACTTCTCGCCGTCGACCGCGAACTGGTAGTAGTACACATGCCCCGGCAGCAGGCCGGCGGCGTCGATCTTGACGGTGTAATCCCGGTCGACCGATGTCGCCGTACTGCCGCCGGCGACCACCATCTGCATCGCCGGATCGGTCGCCATCTGCCAGCGCACCGTGATGTCGGCCGTGTCGCCGTTGCGGCGCGGCGTGACGCGCGTCCACAGGATCACACGATCATTGAGCGGATCGCCGCTGGCCACGCCGTGCCTGAAGCTGTGGGCGGCGCCGTCGTCGATGCCGGCGGCGGTGCTGGTGCAGCCGCTCAGGCCCGCCGCACCGGCGCCCAACAACGCGGTGGAGGCGGCCATCTGGCGGATAAAGGTACGGCGTCCCGGCTGTTTAGCATCCATATCAACTCCAGCGGCCATATCGATGACCGCAAGGTACGCCCGATTGATGACGCGCCTATGACCGTGCGGTTTCTTTTGTGTGACAATCGGGGGCATGAACCCATCCGCCGCAAAGAGCTACCTGCCCTGGGTGGTCGCCACCGCCCTCTTCATGGAGCAGCTGGACTCCACCATCGTCAACACCGCCATCCCCGCGATGGCGGCCAGCCTGCACGTCACGCCTCTGAGCTTGAAGGCCGTGGTCACCAGCTACATCCTCAGTCTCGCCGTCGCCATTCCGATCAGCGGCTGGATGGCGGACCGCTTCGGCACGCGGCGCGTGTTCATGAGCGCCATCGCCATCTTCACCGTCGCCTCGGTGCTGTGCGGCCTGTCGGTCAACTCGCCGATGCTGGTCGCGGCGCGGCTGCTGCAGGGCGTCGGCGCCGCGATGATGATGCCGGTCGGGCGGCTGGCCATCATCCGCACCTTCCCCAAGAACGAGCTGCTGGCGGCGATGAACTTCGTGATCATCCCGGCGCTGATCGGCCCCCTGCTCGGCCCCACGGTCGGCGGCTTGATCGTGCACTGGATGTCGTGGCGCGAGATCTTCTTCGTCAACGTGCCGGTCGGCCTGGCGGCGATCTTCCTGGCCCACCGCTACATGCCGGACTATCGCGGCGACGGCGCGCGGCCGCTGGACCTGATCGGTCTGGTCTTGTTCGGCACCGGCATCGCGCTGCTGTCATGGCTGCTGGAGATCTTCGGCGAACACAAACTCGATGTGACCTCGGCGGCGGTGCTGCTGTTCATCGCCGTCAGCCTGCTGGCCGCATATGTGTGGCACGCCAGCGAAGCGCCGTTCCCCTTGCTGCGCCTGGCCTTGTTCAAGATCCGCACCTTCCGCGTCTCGGTCGCCGGCGGCTTCGTCACGCGCATCGGCGTCGGCGGCCTGCCCTTCCTGCTGCCGCTGCTGTACCAGCTGGGCCTCGGCCTGCCGGCCTGGCAATCGGGCTTGCTGATGATGCCGTCGGCGGCCGCCGCGATGGGCATGAAGTTCATTTCGGTGCGGGTGCTGGCGCGCTTCGGCTACCGCCAGGTCCTGACCGTCAACACGGTGCTGATCGGCCTGACCATCAGCATGTACAGCTTCGTCCAGCAAGGCACGCCGGTGATCGCCATCGTGATGATCAGCCTGTGCCTGGGCTTCTTCAATTCGCTGCAGTTCTCCAGCATGAACAGCATCGCTTACGCCGACGTCGACAGCGCCGATTCCAGCATGGCCAGCACCATCGCCAGCTCGATGCAGCAGCTGTCGGCCAGCTTCGGCCTGGCCACCGGTTCGCTGGTCACCGGCTGGTTCCTCGGCGACCTGCCGCAGTCGGACCGGGCAGCGCTGACGTCGGCGCTGCACCACGCCTTCATCGCGCTGGCGGTGTTGACCTTGCTGTCGTCGCTGACCTTCTGGTCGCTGCGCAAGGAGGACGGGGAATCGATCAGCCGGGGCAACGCTAAGCCTGCTGGCGGATGATCAGGCGGTTGACGTAGGGGTCCAGCAGCAGCGGCCCGTGATACGGCTCCGGCGCGTAGCGGTAGGCGTAGCTGGGCAGCAGCGAATACTGGATCTGCAACATCAGGCGCGGCCGGCGCGTCGGCGCCGTGCCCTTGTGGATGCCGGCGGTATCGACGGCGAAACAAAATCCGCGCCGGCCGATCGCCGTCAGCAGCATCTCGGCGCCGTAGGCGTCGGCGATTTCGCGGTCGGTGTAGAACTTCAGGCGCATCGGCGCCTGCGTCAGGTGGCTGCCGTGCAAATACACGTGCGGCCCGGCGTCGTCATCCACATCGGTCAGGTAGGCCAGCACCTTCAGATAGCGCCAATCCTCCGAGTCGCGGTGGAACACCTGCAGCGCGCTGCTCTCGCCCGGCAACGGAAACGACCAGCGCAAGCCCAGCGCGGAAATGGTCGGTTTGCAGCGCATGTAGCGCGCGGCCAGCCCCAGCAGCGGCGGACTGTTGGCCAGCGCCAGGATGTACGGACAGGCGACCACATCGCGCAGGTGATAATCGGCCACGCGCACGTCGGCCGGCGACTGCGCCAGGGCAAAACCTTCGCGCACGCGGTCGCGGTCGATCAGCAATTTATCGCCAAGGAAAGCGCGGATCTCGTCGCATTGTTCCGGCGCCAGCAGGTTGCCCAGCGGCGCGTAGCCGGTCTGGCTCAGTTCCAGCAGTGAGGCGTCCTCGGCGGCGTTGGCCGCGCACAAGGCCAGGCCCGATCCCTGCCGCAGCCGCAGTACGCCGCTGATCGCCCGCACCACCAGCCTGCGCAGCGACGGGCGCGTGACGACGCGCTGGCTGTAATACAACAGGCTGTGCAGGGGGGCGAAACGGCGGCCGGGTGTCAGCTGCGCATATTCCATCGGGCGATCCTTCCAGGGCAGTCCTGAGAAGGTAGCAATCCGGAAGAAAAACCGCCTTGATATACGCTAAACAATGCGACGGCGGCGTGCGATCGCGCCGACCAGGCCCAGGCCGGCCAACAGCATTGCATCGGTCGCAGGCGCGGAAAAAAGGGCGGCATCGCTGCCGCCCGCTTCCATTTTTTACGACGCAGCGCTTAGAACGCGGTCAGCGCCTTGGCGAACTTGATCAGCCACAGGCGGCTTGGACGCTCGCCGTCCGTGCCGCGCGCGACGCGGATGCTGTTGCCGGCGGTGCAACCGGCGCTGCTGCTGGTGATGATGGCGCCGTTCGCATCGATATTGCACTTGGTGACGTCGGCATCTTCCACCGCCACGCCGGCGGCGTTGAACACCTTGGTCTTCAGGCCGAAGTCGTTATCGTTGGCCAAGGCCAGCGTGTTGCCGTCGACGATGGTCAGGCCCTCGGCCTTCTCCGCCAGCCAGCCGATGGCGTTCAGATCCAGCAGCAGGGTTTTCTTCAGCGTCGTCACCGATTTCCAGTCGGCGCCGTTGACGGCCACGCCGCCCATGCTGCTCTTCTCCAGGTCCGACGTGGTGACGTTGTAGGCGGCCGCCGCGATGTCGGTCGCCGTGCCGATCTCCACCAGCATCAGCTTGTTGAACACCTTGCCGCTGGGCGCCGCGCCCTGCTCGATCACGATGAACTTGCCGTTGCCCAGCGCGACCACATCGCCCAGCTTGGCGTTGCCGGTGCGGCCGTCCTGGTAGTCGGCGGCGGTCAGAGGATAGGCGTACATCTTGCCGGACTTGCCGGTGGTCGGATCGAATTCCACCCAGCGCGTGAAGGCTGCGAAGCGTTCGATCGCCTCGCTCTTGCCGGTCATCGAATAGGTCGCGTTGCCGTCGGTCAGCGGGCTTTGCAGGAAGCCGTGCAGCTTGTCGGTGGTGGTGTCCAGCGCCAGTCCTTCCATGCCGCGGTTGGCGCGGCGCTTGAGGAAAATGTCCGGCAGGCCGTTGCCCGGCGCGTACTTGTTGAGGATGATGCCGGTGGCCGGATCGATCTTGACGATGAACGGGCCGTATTCGTCGGACACCCACAGCACGTTGCGCTTCTTGTCGACCACGATGGCTTCGGTATCGAGGCCGTTGGCGTCGAAGGTGGCCTTGCTGTTGGCGTCATACTTCATCACGTCCATCACCGGCAGTTCGGCCGAGTTGCCGACCGTGCCGGGCGGGATCGCCAGGCCGGAGGTCTTCACCGTGGCCGTGGCCTTGATCGGCGTCGACGCGGTCAGCACCGCGCCGTTCTTGCCGACGGTGATCACGCCGAAGGCCGGCGTGAAGCTCGGCGACGGGAAGATCTTGGCGCCGGTGACGCCGGTGCCGCTCAGCGCCGGCAGGTTCGGGCCGTCGCCGTTCGGGCCGCGGTCGGTCAGGCCGTAGAACTCCAGGTCGCCGTTGGCGTTGGTGCCCTTGAAGGCGATCGACGAACCGTAGGATGGCAGGAAGCCCAGCGGGAAGTCTTCCTTGACCTTGGCGTTCGTGCCTTCGTATGGAATGTAGTAGCTGGCGGCGGCCTGCATCTGGTAACGCGTCACGGTGACGGCGACGGCGCCCAGCGGCGTGGTCTGGCTGAAGCTCTCGTTGACCGGCGCGCCGACCTTGGAGGCCAGCGTATCTTCGAAGTGCTCGCGCACCAGCGCGCGGCGGCTGTCGTCGACGGTGCGGGTGGCGTACTTGGCGCCGGCGGCGGTCAGGTTGGCGCTCATCGCGGTATTGAATGCGTCGGCGGCGGCGTTGAAGTCGGCGCTCTTGGCGGCCAGCGCCGTCTTCACGTCGGCGGTCAGCTTGATGCCGTTGGCCGGATCGCTGTCTTCATCCAGCAATTGCAGCGCCAGCAGGCGGTTGACGACCTTGGGATCCTTGACGTCGGTGACGCCGGCCAACTGCAGCGGCGTGATGGTGGCGGCGCAAGCCGCGCTGCCCAGTGCGATGCCGCCGACGCTGAAGGCGACGGTGTCGCCGGCGTAGCAGGTGAACTCGCCCTTGGCGGAGGTGCTGGCCTTGGCGGCGGTGCCGGCGACATAGTCCAGGTTCTCCACCGCGCCATCCAGGAACACGCCGGTGATCGGCGTCTTGGGCGTTTCCGCCGGCGCATTGTCGCTACCGCCACAGCCCGCCAAGACGGAAAATACGGCGAGCGACAACAAGGAATATTTGTTCATGCTAGTGAGCCCCGATTAGAAAAAGGGCAAGTCTAACGAGCGCATATGACACCAATGTGACAGACGCAAAAAAGCCCCGACCGGATCACCGGAAGGGGCTTTTTCTAATAACTAGCTTGACGATAACCTACTTTCACACTGGTTGCAGCACTATCATCGGCGCAGAGTTGTTTCACGGTCCTGTTC
>Ga0247812_10000660_pt1 | contig 20610 bp, 12 predicted proteins | sample UWRJL149409B1_FD_178011 | JGI IMG/M metagenome (GOLD analysis project Ga0247812, IMG submission 178011) | Plant litter microbial communities from Arlington Agricultural Research Station in Wisconsin, United States - UWRJ-L149-409B-1 | ecosystem: Environmental > Terrestrial > Plant litter >...
GTCGGTCTGATGCGCGGTTTAGTCCTCCGACGGACGGTCGCGAACACCGAATGGGGCATCGATCCAGAGGCGCGGCGCATCGATCCGCGCCCGTCGAGGCGTGAAACCGGTCGATCAAGCCAAAACCCGCATCGGTCGATAGCCCCTTTGGCTTAGACCCGCATCAACGGGGTCGGTACCGTTCTCATCAGGGCGCGATCACAGCGCCGGGCGGCAGGGGCCGCTTCAGTGAGGAATTCCATGTCCAGAATGACGCCCGCGGAAATGGCCGCGACCATCGGCGGCGGCCTGCTGTCCTTCCCGGTCACCCATTTCGATGCGCAGCAGCAGTTCGTCGAAACGGACTATCGCGAGCACTGCGCCTGGATGCTGGAATACGAGCTGGCCGGCCTGTTCGCCGCCGGCGGCACGGGCGAGTTCTTCTCCCTGACCCCGGCCGAGGTGGCTGCGGTCGTCAAGGCGGCCGTCGAGGAGACCAACGGCAAGACCCCGGTCGTGGCCGGTTGCGGCTATGGCACGGCGATCGCGGTGGATCTGGCGACGTCGGCCGAGGCCGCGGGCGCCGACGGCCTGCTGCTGCTGCCGCCCTATCTGATGGTCCCGGGCCAGGACGGTCTGGCGGCGCACGTCGAGGCGGTGTGCAAGGCCACCTCGCTGGGCGTCATCGTCTACAACCGCGACAACGCCGTGCTTCAGCCCGAGACGCTGGAAAAGCTGTGCGACCGCAACCCGAACCTGGTCGGCTTCAAGGACGGCGTCGGCGACATCGAGCTGATGATGCAGGTCTATGCCCGGATGGGCGATCGCCTGACCTATGTCGGCGGCCTGCCGACGGCCGAGACCTTCGCCCCCGCCTATCTGGAGATGGGCGTCACCACCTATTCCTCGGCCATTTTCAACTTTGTGCCCGAGTTCGCCCTGGACTTCTACAAGGCGGTCCGGGCCCGCGACCACGCCACCATCATGGCGGGTCTGCGCGACTTCGTGCTGCCCTACATCGCCCTGCGCAACAAGGGCCGGGGCTATGCGGTCTCGATCGTCAAGGCGGGCATGACCGCCATCGGCCGCACCGCCGGTCCCGTGCGGACGCCGCTGGCGGATCTGAACGAGGGCGAGATGGCCGAGCTGAAGGCCCTGATCGCGCGGGTCCAGCGGGCCGCGCCGAAGCTGGCGGCGAACGGATAGGGACGCGGCGCCGTGTCGCCGCCCGGTTCCTTGCCGGGACGCTGTCCCGGGCAGGGCGGAAGGCCTATGACCGATAGCCAACAGACAAGCGTCGACGCCCGCTCCGGGCGCGGCGCAGGATGCGGGCGGTCGTGACCATGTTCGAACTCAGCCAGCTGCGGTGCTTCGTCGCCGTGGCCGAGGAACTCCACTTCGGCCGGGCGGCGCAGCGCCTGAACATGACCCAGCCGCCGCTGAGCCGTCAGGTCCAGTTGCTGGAGCGGATTCTGGGCGTCGTCCTGCTGGACCGGACCAGCCGGTCGGTGCGGCTGACGCCCGCCGGCCGGTCCTTCCTGATCGAGGCAAAGCGGATCCTGAGGCTGGCCGAGAGCGCGGCCCTGGCCACGCGGCGTATCGCCAGCGGCGACGCCGGACGGGTCGCGATCGGGTTCACGGCGGCGTCCGGCTACAGCTTCCTGCCCAACCTCGTCGATCTGGCCCGAACGCAGCTGCCCAATGTCGACCTGACCCTGCGCGAACTGGTGTCGGGCGAACAGGTCGAGGCCCTGCTGACCGGCCGGATCGATCTCGGGCTTGTGCGGCCGCCCCTGACCCGGCCCGAATTCGACAAGGTTCGGGTCCTGACCGAGCCGCTGATCGCGGCCCTGCCCAGCGGCGATCCCCGGCTGGCCAAGGCCTCGATCAGCCTGGGCGACTTCGACGGCCTGCCCATGATCATGTATGCGCCCGAGGGGGCCGGCTACTTCCACGGCATGCTCAGCGCCATGTTCGACGAGGCCGGGGTGTCGCCCCAGCACGTCCAGCACATGGCCCAGATCCATTCGATCCTGGCGCTGGTCCACGCCCGGATCGGCGCGGCCGTGGTGCCCGAGGCGGCCATGCGGCTGCATTTCGAAGGGGTCGAGTTCCGGCCTCTGGAGACGACGCCGGAACGGCCGGTCGAGCTGTTCGTCGCCTGGCGTCGCGACAATGACAATCCAAGCCTGAAGCCCCTGCTGGCGCTGATCGAGGCGCAGGCCGCCCACCCGGGCGACGGGGTCCCTCCCGGTTCCTAGGAGCACCGCATGCCTACCCGCCGCACCCTCGTCGCCGCCGCCGCTTTGGCCGTCGGCATGGTTCCGGCGGGCGGGGTCCGGGCCGAGGGGACGGCGCCGGTGGCGACGACCCGGCACGGGCGGGTTCGGGGCTATGTCGATCAGGGGATCAGGGTCTTCAAGGGCGTCCGCTATGGCGCCGACACCTCGACCCGCCGGTTCCGGCCGGCCGTGGCCCCCGAGGCGTGGCGCGACATCCGCGACGCGACCGTATACGGCGCGGCCAGCCCCCAGAAGTCCGACGAACCGGACCAGAGCGAGGACTGCCTGTTCCTCAACGTCTGGACGCCCGCTTTGGCCGACGGGGCGAAGAGGCCCGTCATGATCTATGCTCACGGCGGGGCCCATGCGAACGGCTCGGGGTCCAGCCCATTGTACGACGGGGTCGCCCTGTGCCGGCGCGGCGACGTGGTGGTGGTGACGCTGAACCATCGGCTGAACCTGTTCGGCTACAACGGTCTGGGTCAGCTGCTGGGCGGCGACTATGCGAAGTCGGGCAGCGTCGGCAATCTGGACCTGATGCTGGCGCTGGCGTGGGTGCGCGACAACATCGGCGCGTTCGGCGGCGACCCCGGCAACGTCACGGTCTTCGGCCAGTCGGGCGGAGGCGCCAAGCTGGTGACCCTGATGGCCATGCCCTCGGCGGCCGGTCTGTTTCACAAGGTCATCACCATGAGCGGCCAGCATGTGACGGCCATGGGGCCCCGGCATGCGGAGCTGCGGATGCGGGCCCTGCTGGACCATCTGGGCCTGACCGCAGAGCGGGCGGGCGAGCTGGCCACCCTGCCGACGGCGCGTCTGGTCGAGGCCCTGTCCATGGATGATCCGATCGAGAAGGGCGCGATCTACTTCTGGTCGGTGATGGATCACGACACCCTGCCCAGACACCCGTTCGTACCGGACGCTCCGCCGGAAAGCGCGCATATTCCGATGATTATCGGAAACACCCATGACGAAGCGCGAGCTTTCACGGCGGGCGACCAACGCAATTTCAGCCTGACCTGGGACACGGTGGCGGCCAAGCTGGCGCCCGAGTTCGTGGTCGACCTGAACGCGCAGTATGTCGTCGACTGGTACCGACGCCAGTTTCCGCAGATGTCGCCTGTGGACGTCTTCTTCGCCGCCGCGACCTGTGGCCGGTCCCGTCCAGGACACCTGATCCAGGCGCAGGAGCGGGCGAAGCTGGGCGACAGGACCTGGATGTACCAGTTGGACTTCGGCTCACCGGTCGAACCGCGGCTGGGCGCCTATCATTCCTTCGATATCGCCCTGGCCTTCGACAACTGCCATCAGCCGGGCTCGAAGACCGGAACCGGGTCCGAGGCGCGGGCGGTGGCCGCGCGGATGAGCGAGACCTTCATCGCCTTTGCGAGGACCGGCGATCCGAACAACGCCGCCATCCCGCAATGGGCGCCCTATGACCTGGAGCGCCGGCCGACGATGGTCTTCGATGTCGAGACGCGGTTGGTCGACGATCCGCGGGCCGAGGAGCGTCGGCTGTTCCAGGTCGCGCCGTTTCTGAAGCAGGGGACCTAGGGTCGGCCGGTTCGGCGCTCTCTGCAGTCTTATGCGGAAATCTGCATAGCAAAACTGGTCGAAATCGTCGGGCGCCCGGCTCGGAGGACTGGCCGAAATCGCCGGCAAATAGCCGTGAGCCGCAATGACGGCATTCGCCGCTGATCACAGGTGTCCAGCGGGTTGGCGCCGGCCATCCCGCATCGCCTGCATCAGATCCCTATCGGTCCCAGGGGAAGCTCAGCGTCGGCTGATTCACGTACCGGTCCATCGCCAGCACCAGCCGCGCTCCCGCGCCCGGGGCCAGTCTGAGAGTGAAGGCCGCGGCCTCGATCGGCGTGCTGACGCCGTCGATGGTGACGCTGCGGATCCGGTGCTCGCCATAGCCGCCGCCCTGGACGACGATGGAGCGCGACTGCGTCGGCGACAGGTTCGTCAGGGTCACGGCCGTCTCTTCGGCCGTCATCCGGTCGATCAGGGCGGCGACGTCCTGGGGGACGCCGGCGCGGCGATTGTCCGGGTCGAAATAGCGCAGGCGGGCATAGAGGGGCGAGCCGCCGGCGGGGGCCGAACTGGGCGCCCAGGCCGGGCGGGCGATATGCAGGGCGCCCATCATCTGGTGCATCAGGGCCGTGACGCTGGCGGGGTTCACGTCCAACACGGCGTCGGCCAGACGCGTGTCGGGGGTGGTCGTGTCCTCGCGCTGGGCCCGGGCGCGATCGGCGACCCGCTTCAGGTCGGCGCGCAGGGCGGTCTCGGGCCAGCCGGGATTCTTGCCCTCCAGATAGTCGACCCAGGGATGGTCCGGCGCCCGGGCGCGGTCCGACGGCTTCATCGAGAACCACCAGATGTCCAGGCTGTTGGCCTGGTTCAGTCCGTCGCGCCAGCCGTACCAGCCGTCGGCGCCGTACATGGTCGGGGTCTGGACCTTGCCGCCTTCGAGGCGGCGCTGGGCGTTGATGCGGTCCGTCTGGCGCCGCCAGGTGTCGAGGTATTTGTCGTCGCCGGTCAGCAGATAGGCGTTGAAGAAGCCGAGGATGGTGCGGGTGACGCGGTTGCGATCCTCGCGCTGGCCGGTCACCGGGTTGATCGGCGAGAAGCCCCAGCCATAGGCGCCGCCCCACCATTTGCCGTCGGCGGCCGAGCCGATGACGCCGTCGAGGCCGACGTTGGAGGGCAGGATGTCGTTATTGGCGCGGGCCCGCCCGGCCCAGGCGTCGACATAGCCGATCAGCCAGTCACGGTACCTGGGCTCGTGCTCCAGCATGTAGGCGTTGAGCGCCAGCGAGGTGGAGAACAGGTTCAGCGGGTGGTCGCCGACCACGTCGGTGTACTCGGCGTAGTGTTCGAGGAATTCGGGATAGGAATCCTCGCCATGGCCGAGGTGGAAGCCGGCTGTGTCGAAGGGCTCGCCGGCCCAGTCCAGCGGGGTGGCCTTGCGCAGCATGGGCCCGCGCGAGCCGTTGATCAGGCTGCGGATGATCCTGTGTTGCGGGTCATAGTTGGGGGCGTCAGGGTCCTCGCCCATGTAGAGACCGGCGAACCGGCGGGCGCGGGCGGCGAAGCGCGGACTGTTCGGATCCGACAGGCCCTGGACGTGGAACAGGGTCATCTCTTCGGCGTGGTGCTGCCAGTCGTTCTGGACCGCGAACTCCTTGTAGAACATGCCCTGACGGCCGACCTCGATCTCGGTCGTCTTCGCCTCGGTGAACTGGCGCAGATGGCCTTCCCAGGCCTGGGTGTACATGGTCTTGACGCGGTCGGAGGCGCCGAGCGCGTGCAGCAACGGCCAGTCGTTGACGTTCTCGATCGTATCGTCGGGCCCGTCGTTCGCGCCCCAGCGGACGAAGTGCAGAAAGTACCCGCGCTCGTCGAAGTACCGGGCGTAAAAGGCCTCGCAGGCCTCGGCGTTGGCGCGCAGCACCTCGCGTTGCAGCAGGGCCCATTCCGGCGGGACCATGGGGGTGGCGACCGTGATCGGGGCGGCGGCCGAAGCGGCGCCTGGAGCGACCGCCAGGGTAAAGGCCGCCAGCGACGTCCCGGCCAGAAAGGCCCGTCTGTTCGCGCGCATCAGGCGGCCGCCACAGGCTTGAGCGTCAGCCGCTCGATCTTGCCGAGGATCAGGAAGTAGGCGGCGATGACCAGCACGCAGTGCGCTCCGACGAACCACAGGGCGCCGTCGAACGAGCCCGTCGCGGCGACGATATAGCCGATGACGATGGGGGTCACGATGCCGGCCGAGTTGCCGACGGTGTTGAAGATGCCGCCGGTGACGCCGACCAGTTCCTTGGGCGAGGTGTCGGAAACGACGGCCCAGCCCAGGGAGGCGACGCCCTTGCCGAAGAAGGCCAGGGCCATGACCACGATGATCAGCCATTCCTGCTGGATGTAGACGCAGCCGATGATGGTCGAGGCCAGGACCATGCCGATCAGCAACGGCGTCTTGCGGGCGATGGTCAGGGAGCCGGTCTTCTTCAGCAGATAGTCGGAGATGACCCCGCCCAGCACGCCGCCGACGAAGCCGCACATGGCCGGGGCGGCGGCCGCGAAACCGGCCTCAAGGATATTCAGACCGCGTTCCTTGACCAGATAGATCGGGAACCAGGTGACGAAGAAATAGGTCAGGACGTTGACGCCGTACTGGCCGATGTAGACGCCGATCAGCATGCGGCTGGTGATGACCTGCTTCACGTTGGGCCAGGTGAAGGCCGAGGCCTTGACGGACTTCTCTTCCATCCGGATCAGACCGCCGCCGGCCTCGATGTAGTCGAGCTCGGCCTGGTTGATCGACGGGTGTTCGACCGGGGAGTGGATCAGCTTCCAGAAGACAAAGGCGGCGACGATGCCGAGGCCGCCCATGACGAAGAAGACCGAGTGCCAGTCGAAGGTGTGCACCAGCCAGCCCATCAGGGGGGCGAAGACCACCAGCGAGAAATACTGGGCCGAGTTGAAGATGGCCGAGGCCGTGCCGCGCTCGGAGCCCGGGAACCAAGCGGCGACGAGGCGGGCGTTGCCGGGGAAGGAGGGGCTCTCGGCCAGGCCGACCATGAAGCGCATGGCGAACAGGCCGGCGAAGATGGCGCCGCCGGTCAGGAAGCCCGAGAAGCCCTGGATCAGGGTGAAGAAGGACCACAGGGCGATGGCCAAGGCGTAGATCAGCTTGGTGCCGAACCGGTCCAGCAGGGCGCCGCCCGGGATCTGGCCGATCACATAGGCCCAGGCGAAGGCCGAAAGGATGTAGCCCATCTGGATCGGGTCGAGACCGAGGTCTTTGGACGCCGCGTCGCCGGCGATCGAGAAGGTGGACCGGTCAGCGTAGTTGATGGTCGTCAGCAGGAAGATCAGAAGCAGGATCAGGAAGCGGACGCGAGTGCGTTTTCCGGACGCGGGCGAGGTCCCGGGGCTTTGGTGGGCGGCGGCGTCGGTCATCGGTGGTGCGCTCCTCGACTGGTCGTGGGAGCCGTTCGACCGCGATGTCCAGGAATGACCCTGACGCCTGACCTTCCGCTCCCATGGCGCCGGCGGCGCCGACCGGCGCCTCTCCGGGCGCCTGATCCACGGTGACGATAGGGAGGGGGCGGGCCGGGGTCTAAGCCAAAACGACTATGGATCGATCCAGAAGCGGTATCGATGGATCGTCAGGTCCAGTGTTCCGGGCCGCGTCAGACCAAGCCGACGCTGTGTCGATGACGAACGGGACATCGAGTCGCACCCATCGGTTCACATCCTGCATCGGTTCATGCCCGATTGGGATTGGCGTGCGGCGTTACGCCAATCCTATGGTTCCGATCGAAGCACCCGGACAAGCCGGTATCGCTCGATCGACGTCGCGGTCATCCCGTGCTCGCCGAAGAAATAATGATCCGCAACATGCGGGCACAGGGGAAGGAAGACTACGATGCAATCCACGCATGGATTCCAGTTCGCACTCCGTACCGGCGCTTCGGCCCTGGCCATGTCGCTGGCGCTGGGCGCCGGCGCCGCCTTCGCCCAAGACGCTGCAGCGCCCGTCGCCGGACCCGATGAAGACGTCTCCGAGGTTGACGAGATCGTGGTCACCGGCTTCCGGGCCAGCTTGGCCAACGCCCTGAACATCAAGCGCAACGAGAGCGGCGTGGTCGACGCCATCTCGGCCGAAGACATCGCCGACTTTCCCGACCTGAACCTGGCGGAATCGCTGCAGCGCATTCCCGGCGTGGCCATCACCCGCCGGTCAGGCGAAGGCCGCCAGATATCCGTGCGCGGTCTGGGGTCGGACTACACCCGCGTGCGGGTGAACGGCATGGAGGCGATCGCCACCTCGTCGGGCACGTCCAACTCGGGCGGCACCAACCGCGGACGCGGTTTCGATTTCAACATCTTCTCGTCAGACCTGTTTTCCAACCTGATCGTGCGCAAGACGGCCTCGGCCGAGGTGGACGAGGGGTCGCTGGGCGCCACGGTCGACCTGAACGCCTCCAAGCCCTTCGACAGTCCCGGCCGTCGCGTGGTCCTGTCCGCCCAGGGCAGCTACAACGAGCTGGCCGACGACGTGCAGCCCGGGTTCTCGTTCCTGGCCAGCGACCGCTTTCTGGACGGCAAGCTGGGCGTGCTGGTGTCCGCCTCCTATGACGAGCGTCACCTGATCGAGGAAGGCGCCAACATCACCCGCTGGACCTATGGCGGATCGAACGGGGGTTTCAACGCGGCCTCGACCGTGCCCGGCAAGACCATCCAGCAGATCAATTTCAATCTCGGCGCGCCCGGCATCGACGGCTACGCCCGGTCGGAGGACGCCCTCTATCACCCGCGCATTCCCGCCTACGCCAGCTACGACACCTCGTCCGAGCGCCTTGGCCTGTCCGGCTCTGTCCAGTTCCGGCCGACCGACGCGACCACGGTCAGCATCGAGGGTCTGTATTCCAGGTTCGAGGGCGTGCGGCTGGAAAGCCAGCTGCAGGCTCTGGGTCTGAGCCGGGCGACGACGGGCAAGCCGGTGTCGGTCATCCGCACCGGCGTGGTCGAGGGAAACAACCTGGTCCAGGCCGTGATCGACAACGTCGATCTGCGCACCCAGTCCAGCAACAACCAGATCAACACCGAGTTCAGGCAGCTGACGGCGGTGGTCGACCACGACTTCAGCGATCGCGCCCGCATCAAGCTGACGGCCGGCCGGTCGGAGTCCGAATACAGCGACCCCGTCGCCACCACGGTCACGTTCGAGCGGATCGACTCGGACAACTTCTCCTACGACTTCCGCCCGCGGATGATGGAGATGGCCCTCGGCTTCGACGCCACCGACCCGAACGCCTGGTCCATGGTGCCGGGACAGTCGGAAGTGCGTCTGACGCCCGAATGGGTCAACAACAGCTTCACCACTTTCAAGGCGGCGGGCGAGTATGACTTCAACGAAAACCTGACCTTGAAGGTCGGGGCGGACATCAAGAAGTTCGAGTACGACACCTATTCCCAGCAGCGCGTCAGCACGACCAATGTGCCGGCCATCGCGGCGGGCGCCGCCATCGCAAACCTGTCGAAGACCTTCAACTTCGATGAAGGCCTGGGCCTGCCCGATACGGCGCTGAGAGCCTGGCTGGCGCCCGACCTGGCCAAGTTCGCCGCCGCCTATGACATCTACGGCGGGCAGGGGATCTGGGCTCTGCGCGAGAACACCGGCGCGACGGCCGAGGTCGAGGAAGAGACCACGGGCGTCTATGGTCAGCTCGATTTCCGGTTCACCGCCTTCGGCCTGCCATGGCGCGGCGACGTTGGGGCCCGCTGGTTCGAGACCAAGCAGCAGTCGGGCGGCAACGCGATTGTCGGCGGCGGCTTCGCCTTCGTCACGGCCGAGAACGAATACGACATGATCCTGCCGTCGGCCAATCTGGCGGTGGATTTCACCGAGAGCCTGATCGGCCGCGTCAGCGCCGCCGAAACCATCTCCCGTCCCGGGCTGGGCAGCCTGTCGCCGGGCGGCAGCGTCACGGTGCAGGGCGCCAACCGCAACTATTCATCGGGCAACCCCTTCCTCGATCCGACCAAGTCCACGAACCTGGACCTGTCGCTGGAATGGTATCCGGAAACCGGCGCGGTGCTGGCGGTCGGCCTGTTCTACAAGAAGATCGACACCTTCGTGCAGACGCTGCGGACCGAAGCCCCGTTCAACACCCTGGGTCTGCCAAGCTCCCTGCTGGACGGGACCGGGGCTACGGCCGACCAGGTCTTCGCCGTGACCCGTCCGGTGAACTCGGATGGCGGCGACCTGACCGGTTTCGAGATCAACCTGCAGCAGCCGTTTACCTTCCTGCCGGGCATCTGGGCCAACTTCGGCGTCCTGGCGAACTACACCTTCGTCGATTCAAAGATCGACTATGTGACGTCGACCACGCCGGGCGCCATGACGATCAACGCTCCGCTGATCGGCCTGTCCAGAAACGCATGGAACGGCACCCTGTATTATGAAGACGACCGGTTCAGCGCCCGGGTCTCGGTGGCGTATCGCGACAAGTATCTGACCGGCGTGCCGGGCAGCGATTTCAACGATGTCCAGGGCACCAATGAGTCGACCAATATCGACGCCCAGGTCAGCTACAACCTGACCGAAGAGCTGCGGCTGAGCGTCGAGGGTCTGAACCTGACGGACGAATATGCGGACCTGTACGTCGACGCCGACAATCGCCTGAACGCCTACACCCATACGGGTCGGCAGTTCGTGGTCGGCCTTCGCTATACCTTCTGATCCCCCATCCGGACTCCCTCCCACAAGACGTCCGTATCCCTGCGCCGGCCCGAAAGGGTCGGCGTTTTTTTGCATGTTTCGCAGCGTAGAAAAGGGAGAAAAAGCGGAGGCGCGGCATATGGATCAAGGCGCTCGCCATACGCTCCGGCGGCGTCGCTCTTGACACCGATCGGCCATACCGACAGTTGCCGTCCATGGTTTCCCGTATCGTCGACGCCGTTTTCCTGACGCCAGAGCTGGAGCGCCTGATCGCGCGCCAGGCGGAGGAGGGGCTGTATGGCGAGGCGCGGACGGCGGTCGAGGCCGCCGTCGCCCTTCTGGCCGCGCAACAGGGCGGCCCGGAACGGGCGCCGAGCCTGTGGCCGATCGACGGCGGCGAGTGCGGCGCCCTGATCCGCGATCACGACTGGTCGACGACCAGCCTCGGTCCGATCGCCAACTGGTCGCCGCAACTGCGCACGACGGTCAACAACGTCGTCAACTCGCCGGTGGCCAAGGTGCTGATGTGGGGCGCCGACCACATCATGCTGTACAACGACGCCTATACGGCGATCGCAGGCACGTACCATCCACGAGCCCTCGGCGGCACGGTGCCCGGCATCTGGCCCGAGATCTGGGACTGGAACCGCAAGATCCTCGAGGCCGGCTTCCGGGGCGAGGTCCTGGGCTATCGCGACCAGCCTATGATGCTGATGCGCAGCGGCAAGCCGGAGGAGGTCATGTTCGACCTCTTCTACACCCCGGTCCACGACGCCGACGGCCGGGTCGGCGGGGTGCTGTGCACCGTGATCGAGAACACCGAAAGGGCGGCGGCCGAACGACAGCTGGCACGCAGCGAGTCCGAGCTGCGGACCATCACAGACGCCCTGCCGGTGCTGATCTCGTTCATCGACCCGGAGCACGTCTACCGGTTCGCCAACAAACATTATGAGGACTGGTTCGGGGTCGTACGGGACGACGTCGTCGGTCGCCACGTGCGCGAGGTCGTCGGCGAGGCGATCTATGAGGCGCGGCGTCCGCTGATCGAGCGCGCCCTGGCTGGCGAGGAGATCGTTGGGGACGCCGTCATGCCCCATCGCAACGGCGAGAAGCGCGCCTGCGAGGTGCGCTACATTCCGCGTCGCGAACCGGGCGGCGCGGTCGACGGCATCCATGTCCTGGTCACCGACATGGAGGATCGGGTTCAGCGCGAGGCCGCGCTGGGCCGGCAGGTCGCACACCGCGAGCGGGCCGAGGCCCAGCTGCGGCACCTGAACGAGACTCTGGAAGCCCGGGTCATCGCCGAGATCGCGGAGCGTCGGCAGGCCGAGGCGCGTCTGGCCCAGTCCCAGAAGATGGAGACGATCGGCAAACTGACCGGCGGAGTCGCCCACGATTTCAACAACCTGCTGCAGGTCGTTTCCGGCAATCTGCAACTGCTGTCCAAGGATGTGGTCGGCAACGAGCGGGCCGAACGCAAGATCGCCAACGCCATGATGGGCGTGACGCGCGGGGCCAGGCTGGCGTCCCAGCTTCTGGCCTTCGGGCGGCGTCAGGCGCTGGAGCCCAAGGTAGTCAATGTGACCCGCTTCGTGCGCGGCATGGACGACATGCTGCGACGGGCGCTGGGCGAGGAGATCGAGATCGAGACCATCGTCGGCGGGGGGCTGTGGAACAGCTTCGTCGACCCGGCCCAGGTCGAGAACGCCATACTGAACCTGGCCATCAACGCCCGCGACGCCATGGACGGGCGCGGTCGGCTGACGATCGAGCTGGGCAACACCATGCTGGACGACGACTACGCCCGCACCCACGAGGAGGTGACGCCGGGCCAGTACGTCATGCTGGCGGTGACCGACACCGGCTCGGGCATGTCGCCCGAGATCATCGACAAGGTGTTCGAGCCGTTCTTCTCGACCAAGGGCGAAGGCAAGGGATCGGGTCTGGGCCTGTCGATGGTCTATGGCTTCGTCAAACAGTCCGGCGGCCACGTGAAGATCTATTCCGAGGTCGGCGAGGGCACCACGATCAAACTCTATCTGCCCCGCGCCATGGCGGCCGAGGATATCGAGGTCGAGACCGAGGACGGTCCCGTGACGGGCGGAGCCGAGACGGTGCTGGTGGTCGAGGATGACGCCGCCGTGCGAGCGACCGTAGTCGAGACCCTGACCGATCTGGGCTATCGCGTGCTGAAGGCCGTGGACGCCGACAGCGCCCTGAGCGTCATCGAGAGCGGCATCGCCATCGACCTGTTGTTCACCGACGTGGTCATGCCCGGCAAGCTGAAGAGCCCGGAGCTGGCGCGGCGGGCGCGCGAGCGTTTGCCGAACCTCGCCGTGCTGTTCACCTCGGGCTACACCGAGAACGCGATCGTCCACGGCGGACGGCTGGACGCCGGGGTGGAGCTGTTGTCCAAGCCCTATACGCGTGAGGCCCTGGCCCGGAAGTTCCGGCACGTTCTGGCCAACCACAAGCATCGGCAAGGTATTCTCGAGGCCCGAAGCGGGGGCGCCGAGCCGCGGCGCGAAGAGGCGGCTGCGGCGACCTTCGTCCTGCTGGTCGAGGACGACGCCCTGATCCGGATGAACACGGCCGAGCTGCTTCAGGCGCAGGGGATGACGGTGATCGAGGCGGCCAGCGCGGAGGACGCTCTGGCGGCTCTGGCGACGGCCAATATCGACGTGCTGGTCACCGACGTGAACCTGCCGGGGCTGTCCGGGCCCGACCTGGCGCGACGGGCGCGGGAGCTGGCGCCCAGGGTGGGCATCGTGTTCGCGACGGGCGACAACCATGTGCCGGACGCCGTGCCGGGATCGGTCATCCTGACCAAGCCCTATGACGACGACGCCCTGGCCGAGGCCATACGGAGCGCCGGGGCGCGGGCGCAGTCGGCGCCGGCCGCTGCACAAACCGCCGGACAGAAGACCGACGCCGACTAAGAGACCGCCGGCGGGTCTGTCAGAGCGGCTGGACGGCGGGCCGGGCCTGGGGCGAACGCTGGCGGATCATCACCAGCAGGATGACCAGACCGACGGCCGAGGCTGCGGCGCCGGCGAGGGCGACGGCGGGAAAGCCGAGGCCGGCGCCGATGACCGCTCCGCCCAGGGCGGCGCCGATGGCGTTGCCGAGGTTGAAGGCGCCGATGTTGACCGCCGAGGCCAGGTTGGGCGCATCGGACGCCGCGGCCATGACCCGCATCTGCAGCGGCGGCACCAGAGCGAAGCTGGCCACGCCCCAGAAGAAGATCAGCACCGCGCTGACCCCCGCGAACGGCATGGCGAAGGCGAAGGCGACCAGAAGGGCGGCCAGAGAGCCCAGCGTCACGATCAGGGTCCGGTCCACCGACCTGTCGGCGAACTTTCCGCCCAGCCAGTTGCCCACGGTCAAGCCCATGCCATAGGTCACCAGCATGGCGGTGACGAAGCCGATCGAGGCATGGGTCTCCTGCTGCAGGATCGGGGTGATGTAGGTGAAGACCGTGAACATGGCGCTGGAGCCGATCACCGTCAGGGCCAGGGCCGCCAGAACGGGTCCATGACCCAGGACCTTGAGCTCCGCCAGCGCATTGCCGTCGGTGGGGGCAGGGACCTTGGGCAGGGTCAGGCGCAGGGCGATCATGGCGAGCACGCCCAGGGCGGCGATGCCCCAGAAGGAGGTCCGCCACCCGATCTGGTCCCCAGCCCAGGTGGCCAGGGGCACGCCGACGACATTGGCGATGGTCAGGCCCATGAACATGGCCGCGACTGCGCCAGCCTGCTTGTTCTTCGGGACCAGCCCCGCCGCCACGATGGCCCCGACGCCGAAGAAGGCGCCGTGGTTCAGCGAGGTGATCAGCCGGGCCGCCAGCAGCATCCCGTAGCTGGTCGAGACCGCCGCCAGCAGGTTGCCGAGGGTGAAGATGGCCATCAGCCCGATCAGCAGGGTCCGTCTCGGGACCCGGCCGGTGGTCAGGGTCATCAGGGGCGCGCCAAGCATGACGCCGAACGCATAGGCGCTGATCAGAAGGCCGGCGATCGGGATGGAGACGCCCAGGTCACCGGCGATGACAGGCAGCATGCCCATGGGGGCGAACTCGGTGACGCCGATGCCGAAGGCGCCGACGGCGAGCGCGAGGATGGGGAGGTTCGGTTTCATGGCGGCGGGCCTCAGACGAGCGGCGGGTTGAGGCGGGTGAAGCCGCCCTGACGGTAGTAGGGGGTGTGGGGATAGGGCGGGTTGATCGCGCTGGCGGCGTCGAGCGTCGCGACCTGTTCAGGCGTCAGGCTCCAGCCCACGGCGCCGAGGTTCTGGCGCAGCTGGTGCTCGTTGCGGGCGCCGATGATGACCGAGGATACGGTCGGACGCTGCAGCAGCCAGTTGATCGCGATCTGGGGCACGGTCCTGCCGGTCTCGGCGGCGACGGCGTCGAGCGCATCGACGACGCTGTACAGATGCTCGTCGTCGACGGGCGGGGCGAAGGCGGCGGTCTCGTGCAGGCGGCTGCCCTCGGGGATGGGTGCGTCGCGGCGCACCTTGCCGGTCAGACGCCCCCAGCCGAGCGGGCTCCAGACCAAAGCGCCGACGCCCTGATCGACGGCCAGGGGCATCAGGTCGGCCTCATAGTCCCGGCCGATCAGGGAATAGTAGACCTGGTGAGCGACGAAGCGGGGGCGGCCGTCGCGGTCGGCGGCGGCCTGGGCCTTCATCAACTGCCAGCCGGGGTAGTTGGACACGCCGGTGTAGCGAACCTTGCCCGAGCTAACGAGCGTCTCCAGCGTGGCCAGCAGCTCCTCGACCGGGGTGGAGGCATCGAAGGCGTGGAGTTGCAGCAGGTCGATGTGGTCGGTCCCGAGCCGCTTCAGCGACCCCTCGACCGCACCGATCAGCCGGCTGCGGGACACGCCCCAATCGCCGGGGCCGTCGCCGGTGGGAAGGCCGGTCTTGGTGGAGATCAGGACCTGATCACGACGGCCCCTGACGGCCTCGCCCAGCACCTGTTCCGAGGCGCCGTCGGAATAGACGTCGGCCGTGTCGAACAGATTGACGCCGGCCTCCAGGCAGATGTCGACCAGCCGGCGCGCCTCGGCGGCGTCGCTGGTGCCCCAGGCGCCGAACAGGGGCCCGGTCCCGCCGAAGGTGCCCGTGCCGAAGCTGAGAACCGGGACGCGCAGTCCCGAAGAGCCGAGTTGACGATAGTCCATGAGAATCTCCCGCGCGATGTCAGACGCACAGATGGACAGTCGGCCGGCGCAGCAGTAGGCAGGTCTCGCACCAAACACTTTTGATCCGGACGCACAGATGCAGATCGGCAGCACGGACCGGGCCCGCGAGTTGGAGGTGTTCGCCGCCGCTGTCGAGGGCGGCAGTTTCTCGGCGGCCGGACGGACGCTGGGCCTGACGCCGTCGGCGGTCAGCCGCACGATCGACCGGATCGAGGCGCGGCTGGGCGTGCGGTTGATGCTGAGAACGACGCGGGTCCTGACCCTGACGGCGGAGGGGCAGGCCTATCTGGGGGCGGCGCGGAGGATCCTGACGGACCTCGACGACGCCGAACGGCAGATCGCCGATCAGGGGGCGCCGCGGGGGCGGCTGAGGGTCAGTGCGGCCTTCTCGCACGGGCGGCTGTGCATCGTGCCGCTGCTGGGCGAGTTCGCGGCCCTGTATCCGCACATCCTGGTCGACATCAGCCTGACCGACGCTATCGCCGATATCGCCGGAGGGCAGGCGGATGTGGCGATCCGGTTCGGCGTTCTGGCCGACAGCCCCCTGACCGCGAGGCGCGTGGGGCAGACGGGGCGGACCATCGTCGCCTCGCCGGAATATCTGGCCCGGCGAGGGACGCCGCAGGTTCCCGAGGACCTGCACGAGCACAACTGCCTGAACTTCAACTTTCGCCGCACGGAGCCGGTCTGGCCGTTCCGCAAGGATGGCCGCGACTACGCCCTGACCGTCCATGGAAACATCGAGGCCAACAACGGCGAGACCCTGGGTCAGCTGGCCATCGCGGGGGTCGGCATCACCCGCGTCGGCAATTTCAGCGTGGCCGAGGATCTGGCCGCCGGCCGGCTGGTTCCGGTGCTGGAGGCCTTCAATCCCGGCGACGTGGAGCAGATCCACGCCGTCTTCGTCGGCGGTGCGAACATGCCGGCGCGGGTGCGGGTCTTCGTCGACTTCATCGCCAGCCGTCTGCGCGACTAGAAGCTGCGGGACAGGCTGAGGCTGACAGTGCGGGGCGGCAGGCTGGTGGTCTGGTCCCGCACGCCGTTCACGCCCGAGATGATCCGCACCGGGTTGACGGCGTTCAGGGCGTTCCGGACGGACAGGGCGACGGTCGTCCGTCCCGCGATCAGCGCCAGACGGGCGTCCAGCTGATCGTAGGCGGGCTGGACTTCGTAGGTTTCATAGGTCGGGCGGAACTCGGAGGCCGAGGCGCCCGTGCGGAACCAGTTCAGCCTCGCCTCGCCCTGCCAGTCGGCGAGCACCGGCCAGACATAGGTCGCGGAGGCGGCGAAAGTGTAGCGCGGCGTGAACGGGATGCGGTCGCCGGCGACGCCCGTGGCGGCCGTGGGGCGCGCGAGGGCGCTGGACTGGTCGCGCACCAGACGGGCGTCGAGGACCGAGAGGCCCGCGGTCATCGTCAGCCCCTGCAGCGGCTGGGCACGCAGCTCCAGCTCGCCGCCCTGGATCCGGGCGGCGCCGGCGTTGGTCAGATAGTGCCAGGCGCCGTTGGCGCTGGTGGCGCTGATCTGCATGTCGTCCCAGTCGATCTGGAAGACGGCGGCGGCGGCGGTCAGGCGATTGCCGAACCAGCCCGACTTCACCCCCGCCTCGTAGCTGACCAGACTGTCGGGCAGATAGACGGCGGGCAGGGTCTCGCCCGCGCCCGGGACATTGTTGACCCCGCCCGGCCGGAAACCTTCTGCAGCGGTGGCGTAGATCAGGGTCGCGGGGCCCAGGCGATAGCTGGCCGAGACCTTGCCGACGTCGCCCCGGGCGTCGGTCGAGCTGGTCTGGTAGTCGGTGGCGCGCGAGCCGGTCAGATAGTTGGGGATCACCACCTGACCGCCCACCGAAGTGTCGTAATCATAGCGTCGCCAGCCGGCCGTCAGCGTCAGGGCAGGAATGGGCAGCCAGGACGCCTCGCCGAAGACCGCGCGCTGGCGGATGGCGTTGTCGATGACGCGATAGCCGGTCTCGTCACCCGCGATGGCCAGAACCTGACCCGTAGCCGGATCGGCGCGATAGACATAGCTGCCGAAGTCGTCACGGCGACGCTCGGAATAGCCGCCGACGGTCCAGCGGACAGTTTCGGAATCACGGGAGCTGAGGCGGACCTCCTGACTGGACGAGGTCAGGTGCGACACCTGACGCCAGGCGCCGGGCAGGCGGCTCAGGGCATAGGTCTGGAAGGTCTGGATCTGGGCGGCGTCGCAGGCCTGGGTCAGGGAGAGATATGCCTGACAACCGGTCGCGTCGGCGGCTCCTTTGGCCAGGGTCGGGGTGTAGTCGCTGGCCGTGACCCGGTCCCAGTCATAGCGCGACGCCGTGGCCGTCAGGGTCGCGAAGGGCAGGTCCCAGGTCGCGGTGGCGTTGTACAGGGCCAGATCGTCGCCGTGCTCGCCGACGATATTGGCGTCGGTGCGATAGGTCCCCAGCGACGGGGTCCAGTAGTTGATGGCGTCGTCATAGTCGGTCGACTGACGGATCGCGGTAACCGAAAGCCGCAGGTCGGGCGTCGCCTGAAAGGTCGCCGCCAGTCGGCCGCCGCGGAGCGACGAGCCGTTGATGTCGCTGCGGCCGAAGCGGACGTTGTCGATATAGCCGCCCCGCGTTTCGTCATAGGCGGTCAGGCGGACGGCCAGCCGGTCGGGGATCAGGGGCAGGTTGCCCATGGCGCGGATCGAGCGGCCGGTATCGCCGCCCTCGACGGCGGAGACCTCGCCTTCGATCAAGCCCTCGGCCCGCGTCAGGTCGGGCTTGTTCAGCAGGACCCGCAGGGTGCCGCCCATGGAGCCGGAGCCGTAGAGAGTGCCTTGGGGGCCGCGCAGGACCTCGACCCGGTCGATGTCGAACAGGGCGACGGCCGGCTGGCTGGCGCCCGGATCGGCGGCGGATCCGGCAGGCCCGGTGACGGGTGTCTCGTCGTAGTAGACGCCGGTGGTCGCCTCGCCGAAGCCTTGAACGCCCCTCAGCACGATGCGCTGGAGCGTGGTGCCGTTCTGGATCATCTGCATGCCGGGGGTCTGGCGCAGGACGTCGTTGAACGACCCGGAGCCGCCCATGCCGAGGCTGGCGCCCTGAAGCACAGTGATGCTGGCCGGGGTGGATTGCAGCAGGGACGGCTGCTTCAGGGCGGTGACAACGATCTCGTCGAGGACGGTGGTCACTATCGGCGGGGGCGACGCAGGGCGGGGCGGAGCCGCGACAGGGGCAGGGCCGGGGCGGACGACGATCACGGCGCCGGTGGTGTCGGCGCGCAGCCCCGACCCCCGAAGCACGGCGGTCAGGGCGTCGTCCAAGCCGCGGGAGCCGCGCAGCGCCGGGGCGGTGCGTCCGGCGACGGCCGAGGGGGCGAAGACCACCTGTCGCCCGGCCACGGCCGCGATCCGTCTGAGAGCCTGATCCAGCGGCATGGCGGGCAGGGCGTAGCGCGCGTCGGGCGGCGCGGCCTGGACCGGCGCGGCGACGAGACCGGACAGGGCGGAGCACAGGAGGAGGGCGCGGCCGTGCATCCGCGAACCGCTCAGTCGGGACGGCGGGCGCGACGCATCACGATCCGGCCGTCGGCCCGTACGGGTTCGAGCCCATAGAGTTTGCCGATCCCGTCCGCGAACCCGCCTGCGTCGCCATGATCGAAGCTGCCGCTGATCCGCAGCGAGGCAAGGGCCGGGTCGGCGAGAACGACCGGCACGTCTGAATAGCGGTTCACCCGCGCCACAGCGTCGCCCAGGCTGGCGTCGGCGAAGTCCAGTTTGCGGTCGCGCCAGACGGTGGCCTGAAGGGTGTCGACCGTGCGGACCGCGCCGGGACCGGTCGCGCCGATAACGACCTGTTCGCCGGGCTTCAGCCGGACGGCGGCGCCGGTGGCGCGGGCGGGCCAGCCGCCCTTGGCCGTCGCCATGATGGAGCCCTCGATCAGGGTGACGACCGCGCCGTCCGCTCGCCGGTCGATGTTGAAGGTGGTGCCCAGCACCGTGACCAGTCCGTCGCCGACGTCGACCTGCATCGGCCGGGCGGCGTCGTGGGCGACGGCGAACCGGGCGCGGCCCTGGACCAGGGTCAGGTCGCGCGCGTCGGCCTTCATCCGCACCTTGACCACGGCGCCGGCGTCCAGCGTCAGGCGGGAGCCGTCTTCCAGGACCACGTCGAGCACGTCGGTCGGGTCGGCCGAATAGGTCGTCTGGCCCAGCGTCGGCGCGATCAGGCCATAGCCGCCGGCCCCGACCGCCACGACGGCGACACCGGCCGCGATCTGGCCGAAGACCGCCCGGCGCGAGGGGCCGCCGCCGCGACGCAGGGCTCGGGCCCGCATGGAGGCCAAGGCGAGGTTGTCGGCTGCGCCGCCGCCGATCGCGCCCTCGAACGCGGCCCAGCTGCGGGCGACCCGTTCATAGGCCTCGGCGTTGGCGGGCTCGGCATGCCACAGGCGGAAGCGTTCGGCCTCGACCGGCGACAGGCCGCGCGCGCGGCGCATGCGCCAGTCGCCGGCCTGATCGAAGGCGTCGTTGGTGTCCTCGGGCGCCTCGGTCATCGCGGCGGAAGACTCCGCGCGAGGTGCGCCAGGGCGCGCGCCATATGCTTCTCGATCGCGCTGACGGAAATGCCCAGCCACTCCGCGATCTCTCTGTTCTTCATGCCCTCGATCCTCTGCAGGACGAAGATGTCCTGGGTGCGTTCCGGCAGTTCGGCCAGGGCCGCCATCACGCGATCCAGATCGTCCTTACCTGCTAGAACGCGGTCGGGGTCCAATACCTCAACCAGACCGCGATCAAGGGTCTCGCTGACGTGGTCGAAGGGCAGGGCGACCTGAATGCCCCGCACCGCTCGACGCCGTCCGCGGTCGCGCATCAGGTTGGCCGCGATGGTGAAGACGAACGCTTCGAGGTTCTCCAGCGTCATCTGATCGCGGCGCCGGGCGAT